>Ga0070748_1000011_pt1 | contig 124151 bp, 115 predicted proteins | sample VirMetDEL_Nov_12_FD_77015 | JGI IMG/M metagenome (GOLD analysis project Ga0070748, IMG submission 77015) | Aqueous microbial communities from the Delaware River and Bay under freshwater to marine salinity gradient to study organic matter... | ecosystem: Environmental > Aquatic > Marine >... | reverse complement strand
TGCGATTGGCAAAATTCAGCAGTAACGAGTAGCTCTTTAGAAAATTCAGACATAAAAAATCAGCCGCAACTTAGGTTGCGGCTGATTATGAAGCCCTTGAAAGATCGTTCAACTACTTAAAACAATCGGCATTAAGCCTTTGCTGCCCTTTTGTTTTACGATTGTCTATCTACGATTTTTTACGATCTAATGTGTGTGCTGATCGCCATTGGCCTGATAATCAAAGGTCGGCATAGACCAATGATAACGCAGCGCCAACATCCGCAAGCTAAAACCAACGCTCAGACAAATAACCAGATTAATCCACTCGGTTAATTGATAGGCTTTTAGGACGATATACAAGCCTGCCGTCAGTAGTGAAATCACCGCGTAGAGTTCTTTCTTAAAAATCAAAGGCACTTGATTACACAGGATATCGCGGATAACGCCACCAAAAACGCCCGTCACCAATCCCATCACCACGGCAATCGTTGGGCTAAATCCCAACATTAAGGTCTTCTGCGCGCCCACGATAGAGAACACAGCTAACCCTAAAGCATCGATAGCCAAAAATAACTTAGACAAATAACGCATCACAGGGGCGATAGCGACAGTGAGTAAAGAAGCGAATGCAATCGCAATAAGGTAATTCACGTGCTCAACCCAAATTAAAGGATAATTGCCGAGCATCATGTCCCTTAGTGTGCCGCCACCAATCGCCGTTGCGCAGCCAATGATCACTACACCAAACAAATCCATCTGCTTGCGACCCGCCGCCAGAGCGCCCGTCATAGCCTCGGCAATGATACCAATCAGCCAAAGTAATCCAATAATCTGCGTCTCATGCATCTTTGCTACTACCAACAAGGTAAAGAAACAGATTCTGCCTGAGAAACCCTCAGTTCTATAATGATTTTATTTTGAATTCATCATTAGAAAAATTAATTCATCATTTCATCAATAATAGATTGCCATCACCTACAACCACAAAATAGCACTGTATAAATTGCAAACAAAATAGCCAGTTATGCGTAAAACTACTTCTCACGTCTATTTAGATAACTAAAATTTTTAATAAGTATTAATAACGTAAATTCAATCAGATGATAAATAACTGCAGATCATCTAATCGAATGGGCAAAACGCATAAAAATCAGCCACAAAAAAGCGGCCCTCAGGCCGCTTAATTTTCATTCAAACTGAGTCAGAACTACTTAGTGTCAGGCTTAGGGGGATAATTTGCCATCACACTGCCCACCGCTTGATTGATGATCTGTACTCTTTCTTCTGGGGTATTTTTGTCGCGAATGGTATCGGCAACAGAACCACGCCAGATAAGTTTAGCGGTTTTATTATCGACTAAATCAATAATCAGAGTACCGACTTCATATTCTCTTACTGTAGTTTGGGTCTGCATATTACCGCCCCACCCCCATCCAGGACCATAGTATGGGTTGTAGCCAAAATTACTATTGAAGGTATCGACATTGATTTTCTTATCAACTTTGGTCAGGTAATTCACCAGTACATCAGCGTCTTTCGCATCGACTAATGTCATGCCTTTACTCGCTAACTGACTATTCACCGCTTCTCTTACTCTTTGATCCATCAAGCCATCAAGATGATATCCAGCTGAATCGGCTTTCTGAGCAACCCAAGCATAGGTTTTATATTGAGTAAAATTGGCGCTAGGATCATAGTCCCAACCTGACTTCATCGAGCTACAGGCACTTAATGCCAGCACGGCTAAAGCTACAAAAATATTTTTCATCTTAATTTCCTCAGATGTTCAAACTGAACAAAGACAAGTATCAGAGATATGAATTTAGCTTACAGAGCAATCATCTGATCTACAACTCAATTGATTAAAAAGCAGCAACTCATTCAGCTTGACTTCAGCAAAACCAAAGATGATAATGATTATCAATTAAGATTTTAAAGGGTGATGAAATGTACTGGTTTATTAGCGCGTTTTTGGTAGCAACAGCTATTTTTTTCCTTGCGCCAGAAAAAATCTCACTCGAGGCCAATAACGCCAAGATAAAGCGTCATTTGCCTGCCAGCTTACTGATTTTACCTCTCCTTGTACTTGGCTGGTTGGTCATAGATACCGTCGCGAATGGCACTAACTATGCGACAGTCGCCGCATTCGGCTTTGTGACCACCGCTTGTTTGATTGCGTTACCTAAACTGCATAAATTTATTATGCCAAGCGCCTTAGTGACCGCAGTAGCACTGGTCGTCATGGTCTTGATGCGCATGAATTAAAACGGCTGATAACGCTCCCTTTTTCAAAAATATGCTTACTTCCCTGCAAAGAGTTAGCATTTTGTTCAGACCACTTAAGGATAATCCTCAAGTGGTCTTTTTTTACCTCCCAGAACCCCTGCAAATTTGATAAACTCGACGGGTATAAGTCATCTTTAAACACCTATGAATGAAACCTATGAAAGCAGATCCTAATGTATCCTTAGTGTATAGCACCGACAAAGGCCGTATTAATGCAGAGCCCGTCACTAAAGCGATTCCTGAATCCGACGGTATAGTCAGGATCCATAGAGACAGTAAGGGCCGCAAAGGCAAAGGCGTTTCGATTATCTCAGGCCTAGGCCTCGATGAAACCGCGTTAAAAGCAATGGCTCAAACCCTTAAAAAACAATGTGGTTGTGGGGGAACGGTTAAAGATTTTACTATTGAGGTCCAAACCGATAACCGCGAGCAATTAAAGCTATTGCTTGAGAAGCAGAACTACAAAGTTAAATTAGCTGGCGGTTAATCTCGCCCGACTTAGCAATATAGCAGCATGCTAGATCAACTTAGCCACATAGAACGGAGTAGTTTAATGGAGAGTTTGCAGAACCATTTCTTAATTGCCATGCCTTCACTGCACGATACGTTTTTTGAACGCTCAGTCATCTATATTTGTGAACATGATGCCAAAGGTGCCATGGGACTGGTGATCAATAAACCGCTCGGTATCGAAGTGAATTCGCTATTAGAACAAATGGATTTGCCAGCTGAGCAAGTCTCCACCGATTTAGCGTTCAATGCCAATGTAATGATGGGCGGACCCGTTTCCCAAGATCGCGGCTTCGTACTGCATACCTCTCAGCCCTATTGGGCCAACAGCACAGATCTGGGTTGTGGTTTAATGCTGACCACCTCCCGCGATGTGTTAACCGCTATTGGAAGCAACAGATCGCCCGAGAAGTTTCTCGTCGCCTTAGGATATGCGGGATGGAGCAAAGATCAGCTCGAACAAGAGCTTGCCGATAATTCTTGGCTAACGATTCCAGCAACGAATGCACTCTTGTTTGACATTAAACACGAAGACCGTTGGCCACAGGCCAGCCGAGCTCTTGGATTTGATGCTTGGCAGGTTTCAGCTCAAGCGGGTCACGCTTAAGCCTATTTATTAATATAAGTCAGCACACTATGAATTCGAAAACCGTATTAGGCTTTGATTTTGGCACTAAAAGTATTGGTGTGGCTATAGGCCAAGAAATCACCGCCAGCGCCACGCCATTGTTGTCAATTAAAGCCGTCGATGGGATACCCAACTGGGATCAAATAGGCGACTTAATCAAAGAATGGCAACCAGACTTAGTGGTCGTCGGCCTGCCCTTAAACATGGATGGCACTGAGCAAGATATGACCCACAGGGCGCGTAAATTTGCGAACCGTATCAATGCTAAGTTCAAAGTCAAAATAGCCACTCAAGATGAGCGATTAACCACTACCGATGCTAAGGCGAGGTTGTTCGAGTTAGGCGGATTCAAGGCACTCACAAAAGGCCAAGTCGATGCAGTGTCAGCCGTCCTAATAATTGAAAGCTACTTCGAAAATAACTTCAGCAAGTAATGCCACATAAATAAAACTACAATAAAAAGAAAAGGATAAGTTGCCTTATCCTTTTTCAGTTTGATGGTTAACCCGATAAATTACCAGATCAAAAATGTGGCTTCACTAAGTTGGCCATCATAGTTATATGCGCATCATCATCATTTAATGCTGCAATGTAGCGGAACTTCTCACCACCCGCCTCGGCAAACAAATGACCATTCTCACCAACAATTTCTTCCAGCGTTTCTAAACAATCGGCGCTAAAAGCCGGACAAACGATAGCGATATCACGTACACCTTGTTGCGGCAACGCTTTTAAAGTCGCATCGGTATAAGGTTGTAGCCATTTGGCTTTACCAAAACGCGATTGGAATGTCATCACAAACTCATCTTTACCTAACCCAAGCTTTTCAGTAACCAGTCGAGTCGTTTTCATGCAGAAGCAATAATACGGATCGCCTAAATGCAAATTACGCTCAGGCATACCATGGTAGGACAACACCAATTTTTGTGGTTTACCATGGGCCTCAAAATCTGCCTTTATCGAATTTGCCAGAGCATTAATAAAGTCAGCATTATCATGATAAGTATTAATAAAATGCAACGATGGAATATAGCGCCACTTGGACAACTCAGCCGCAATTGCATCAAAAGCAGAACCCGTAGTGGGCGCAGCATATTGGGGATACAGGGGTAACACCACGATTTTATCAATGCCATTTTGATGCATAGTTTGCAAGGTACTGGCAACCGATGGACTGCCATAACGCATGGCTAAATGGACAGATACATCATAGTTATCGGCGTTTAGTTTATCCGCTAACTTCGCCGTTTGACGCAAACTAATGTCCATTAACGGTGATCCCGCCACTGTCCACACCTTCTGGTATAACGCCGCCGATTTTGCTGGGCGTACCCGCAAAATGATCCCGTGTAAAATCATCATCCACACTAATTTAGGAATTTCGACTACGCGGGGATCTGCTAAGAACTCAGCAAGATAACGCCTAACAGCCGATGCAGTGGGTGCATCTGGCGTGCCTAAATTCAACAACAGCACGCCCACTTTGCCGCGCTGTCCGTGTCCAACTTCTTTGGTTAAGCCTGAAAATTTAGCCAAAACAGCCTCTTAATTAATAAATACTTATAAGATTAAAGTACAGATTCTATTGCTTGCTTAAGCTCTTCGCTATCAGGCTTCACTTTAGAATTGAACTGTTGCACAACCGCGCCATCGCCGCTAACGACATACTTGTAAAAATTCCATTTAGGTGCACCGGTTTTTTCGGCTAAGTATTTAAATACGCTATTGGCGTCACTGCCACGCACAGCCGATGTCGACAGCATAGTAAAGGTGACACCGTAATTGATGTAACACACCTTAGCCGTATCTTTCTCATCATTTTCTTCTTGGAAAAAATCATCCGATGGGAAACCAATGACCACTAAGCCTTTGTCTTTATAATTTTCATGCAATGCTTCGAGCGCTTTAAACTGCGGGGTATAGCCACAGTTACTGGCAGTGTTAACAATCAACACGGGTTTTCCCTGAGTCAATTCACACAGATTAACTGTTTCTTCAGAATGTAATTTTCGTACTTCAAGGTTCAGGTATTCGGGACAAGTGGTCGCCATAGCGCCAGCACTTATCAAGCTCGCTGTCATAGCGAATATCATAGGTAATTTTTTCATTGCTTTCTCCTTTACCGGTACATTACGTAAACGTACTAGGTAAAGATCATATTGAATTAAAAAATAAAAGCTATGGTTAACCACCACATAGCGATGAAGTAAAACCGATTGAGCTGAACGAAAATCTAATAACACCAATAAAAAGCAGCTCATAAAGAGCTGCTGAATCCAGAACCTAATTCTCGCGTTAGTCCATGTCTAAGGTGACACCTTCCATAAATCCTGAGCCAGTGGATTCTTTATTCTGCAATTTAATCATCAAACGTAAATCGTTAGGCGAATCAGCATGATGCAGCGCATCGGCGTAACTAATCTCGCCATCAATATAAAGTTTGAGCAAGGCCTGATCGAACGTCTGCATGCCCTGCTCGTTGGATTTGGCCATGGTTTCTTTGAGCAAGTGCAACTCGTTTTTCGCAATTAAACTTGCCACCCTTGGGGTGTTAATCAAGACTTCAATCGCGGCGCGGCGCCCTGTGCCATCGACTTTTGGGATCAATTGCTGAGCCACAATACCGCGCAAATTCAATGACAAATCGAACAACAATTGTTGATGTTTACTCTCAGGCACGAGATGCATAATCCGGTCTAATGCTTGGTTGGCATTGTTGGCATGCAAGGTTGCCATACAAAGGTGACCCGTTTCCGCAAATGACAACGCGAACTCCATCGTTTCTTGGGTACGAATTTCACCAATCAAGATCACATCGGGGGCTTGGCGAAGAGAGCTTTTTAGCGCCGCATCAAAAGACTCAGTATCTATGCCGACTTCACGTTGAGTGATAATACTTTTTCTGTGGTCGTGAACAAATTCGACGGGATCTTCGATAGTTAAAATATGGCCACGGGCATGGGCATTGCGATAGCCTACCAAGGCCGCTAAGGACGTTGACTTACCAGTCCCCGTTCCGCCCACCATAATGATAAGACCCCGTTTGCTCATCACCAGATCTTTTAAAATAGGCGGCAGTTTTAAATCATCGACATCTGGGATTTTAGTTTCGATACGGCGCATCACGCAGCCAGGCGATTCGCGTTGCCAGAAGGCGCTCACCCGAAAACGACCTAAATCCTTTGCCGCAAAAGCAAAGTTACACTCACGACTCGAATGAAACTCTTGTTTCTGCGCTTCGGTCATTAAGGATTCAACAAAATCCAGTGATTGGGCTGGAGTAAAAGCACTTTCAGCCAAAGGGCGCAATTCACCGTCAATCTTGGCACTCGGTGGAAAACCAGCAGTGATAAATAAGTCGGAGGCTTTGCGCTCAACGATCACTTTTAAAAACGGAAGAACATCCATCATAAATCCTTAAAATGTCGCTTGTTTATTCGAACTCTTCGCCATTGCATCTTCACGGGTAATAAGACCGCGATTGACTAAGTTCTGTAAACATTGCTCTAAGGTCTGCATTCCGTGGGCCATCCCGGTTTGAATCGCCGAATACATCTGCGCCACTTTATCTTCACGAATAAGGTTACGAATAGCGGGCGTGCCCATCATGATTTCATGGGCGGCAACACGGCCTCCGCCGACTTTTTTAATCAGGGTTTGTGAAATAACCGCTTGCAGCGATTCCGACAACATAGTGCGCACCATGTCTTTTTCTCCGGCGGGGAACACGTCGACTACACGGTCAATGGTTTTCGCGGCTGAGGTGGTATGCAAGGTACCAAACACTAAGTGTCCCGTTTCTGCAGCGGTCATAGCCAAACGAATAGTTTCAAGATCACGCATCTCACCGACTAAAATCACATCCGGATCTTCACGTAGTGCGCTTCTAAGCGCCGCATTAAAGCTGTGGGTATGGCGGTGAACTTCACGCTGGTTAATCAAACATTGCTTATTTTGGTGTACGAATTCGATTGGATCTTCAATGGTTAAGATGTGATCGTGTCGATTTTCGTTAACGTAATCCACCATAGCGGCAAGTGTGGTACTCTTACCCGAACCCGTTGGCCCAGTCACTAGCACTAATCCCCGAGGGAAACTGGCGATTTTTTTAAAAATCTCCGGTGCACCTAATTGCTCAAGTGACAAGATGTCGCTAGGAATGGTACGAAATACGGCCGCAGCACCACGGGATTGATTGAATGCGTTAACACGAAAGCGGGCAAGATTAGGGACTTCGAACGAGAAATCGATTTCTAGATGTTCTTCGTAGTCCTTGCGCTGCTTATCATTCATTATGTCGTACACTAGGCTGTGTACGCCTTGGTGATCGAGCGCGGGCAGGTTAATTTTTCTCACTTCACCGTCAACACGGATCATGGGAGATATCCCTGCAGAAAGGTGTAGATCCGAGGCTTTGTGTTTTACACTAAATGCCAATAACTCAGTGATTTCCATCGTTTGGGATATCCTTGCAACTAGATAATTACATCATGACAACAATAGCAGACAGACTCGCAATCGCCCAGCGCAGGATCGCACAAGCGGCGCAAAAATGTGCACGCCAACCTAGCAGTATTCGCTTACTTGCCGTCAGCAAGACCAAACCTATTGAAGACATTATAGCAGCCTATCGAGCCGGTCAGCGTTGCTTTGGCGAAAACTATGTCCAAGAAGGCGCGGAGAAAATTACCGCACTCAAGGGGGATTTTCCGGACATTGAATGGCACTTTATCGGGCCACTCCAGTCCAACAAAACCAACATAGTCGCCCAGCATTTCGATTGGATGCACACTGTCTCGCGCGACAAAATTGCCCAACGTCTCAATGACCAACGTCCAGCTGAATTAGCGCCATTAAACGTCTGCATTCAAATTAATATCAGTGCTGAAGACACAAAATCTGGCATAGATGCGGCGCAAATGCTGCCACTGGCCGAACTGATCGCTCAGCTGCCTAATCTCGCACTGAGAGGCCTAATGGCAATCCCAACGGCTACTGCAGATACTGAGTTACAGCTTAAAGAGTTTTCTATGTTAAACAATCTATTTCAAGAACTTAAATCACATTACCCCAATGTAGACACGCTTTCCATGGGGATGAGTAATGACCTAGATGCAGCGATTAGCTGTGGTTCAACTATGGTGCGCATTGGCAGTGCCATTTTTGGTGAGCGCAATTACGCTGCGTAAACTCACTCGAGGCATGAAGTTCGAGGTCAGTGTGTGGGCTTGACCTTGTTTTTAGCGCTTTATGCCCAAATACTGTATTAAAGAGCGCAATATTTAAGATCAATTAGCGAGAGTCAACTAATCAGGCTCTGACATTCAAATGACTAACCGTTTTATCATCTTAATTTAAGGTGAATCTGTTACAAATTAACGGTTAACACACTGAAGAGAATCAAATGGATCAACAGAAAATCTGCTTTATCGGTGCCGGCAACATGACGCGCAGCATCATCAGTGGCCTAGTTCATAGCGGCTATCCTGCTCAACTCATCCAAGCGACCAATCCTAGCCAAGGTAAACTCGACGCACTAAAAGCCGATTTAGGGATTTTGGTTTCTCAAGACAATTTAGCCGCAGCGCAAGCTGCCGATGTCATAGTACTGTCGGTAAAACCGCAATTGATGCAGCAAGTGTGTGAAGCATTACAAATGGTCGATATGTCGAAAAAGTTAGTCATCACTATCGCTGCAGGCATTAAAGCAAAGCGTTATACCGATTATCTGGCGCAGGATATTAAACTTATTCGCGCTATGCCCAATACACCGATGCAGATTAGTGTGGGCATGACTGGCCTCTATGCGCCCCAAGGCATTACTGCCGAGCAGAAAGCCATTTGCGATCGTTTGATGTCTAGTGGCGGCGAAATTGTGTGGGTTAATGAAGAATCAGAATTAGATCAAGTGATTGCACTATCGGGCAGTTCACCGGCTTATTTCTTTTTGTTGATGGAGTCTATGATAGATGCTGGCAAAGAAATGGGAATGGATGAAGATAAGGCCAGAAGTTTAGTTCAGCAAGCAGCGCTCGGCGCTGCTATGATGGCAAAGCAAAATCCACAACTGACCTTAGGTAATCTAAGGGAGAATGTCACCTCAAAGGGCGGTACCACTGCTCAAGCCATTGCGACATTTGAAGCAGCGGATATGCGTGGTTTAGTAAAACAAGCCATGGAAAACTGCATTAAACGTGCAGAAGAAATGGCTAAGACATTTTAATTTTCACTAACGCGTTTTTTATTTCAGACTTTAATAGGTAGAAATCTCGATGAATGCATTTACCTTTTTAATCACCACACTATTCGACTTGTATTTGATGGTGGTGATTTTGCGGATATGGCTACAGCTGGCAAGGGCTGATTTTTATAATCCTTTCAGTCAGTTTATTGTCAAAGCGACTCACCCGCTCATCGCACCAATGCGCCGTATTCTGCCTTCCTTAGGACGGTTTGATACCGCATCATTCGTCCTCGCATTACTGGTCGTGATGGTCAAAGTGCTACTGATAAGCCTGATTGCTGGCGGTGGCATAGACATAATGCTGTTTCTAATGTTTGCCGTTGTGTCTGTGGTCAAGAAAGCGGGGGTCTTACTGTTTTGGATGCTGTTGATACGCGCAATATTAAGTTGGTTTAACCAAGGTTATAACCCAATTGTGATGATCATGGGTCAGTTAACTGAACCTGTATTAGCCCCAATCCGCCGTATCATACCGCCAATTGGAGGCTTAGATTTATCTGTGATGTTAGTGATTATAGGTATGAATTTCCTCAATATGTTACTTGCTCAATATGTTCCTTATTGGGCTGTGATCTAATGAGTGCAGTGACTTTGCAGCAAGGTGACTTGCTGCTTAATCTCTACATTCAGCCTAAAGCCAGCCGTGATCAAATTGTAGGACTGCACGGTGATGAGCTAAAAGTCGCCATCACTGCGCCGCCTATCGACGGTAAGGCCAATGCCCATTTAAGCAAGTATTTAGCAAAGACTTTTAAAGTGCCAAAGAGCGACATTCATATAATGAAAGGTGAACTTGGTAGGCATAAGCAAATCCGCGTGATTGACCCAAAGATCATCCCAAGCGTCATTACTGAGCTGATGGGACAAACTAGCTGAGCTAATACTGTTGAAAGGCCGAAAACCAACAAATTTCGTTGAATGCGGTTAATTTATAGATAAACAGATAAACAATAGTCACAGCGACCTATACTCAAACATTCCCTAATATGAGGTATCCCATCATGTTCCGTAATATTCTGGCTGTATTAGCCCTCACCGCTAGCCTTTGCGGTGTTGCAAACGCAGAGCAAAAAGAAACTGTTGGCAATTTTGACATTCACTACATGGCACTTGGCAGTACATTTTTAACGCCTAGCATAGCCAAATCCTATGGCATTCAACGCAGTAGCTATACAGGCATTATCAACATTGCGGTGTTAGATATCAGCGAAGCGAATAAACCCGCAGTACCCGTTGAAATTACTGGTGTCGCCAATAACTTATTAGATGCTCGAATCAACTTAACCTTCAAAGAGATCCGCGAAGGTGATGCGATTTATTATATTGCCGAAGTTCCTTACCGCGATGATCAGGAGATCAACTTCAATATCGCGATCAAGCATGGTAATCAATTAAATACCAACTTGCAGTTCAAGCAAAAATTCTACGTCGAATAAGCCAAGCTGAGATTACCGCAAGACATAAGCCCACTTGGGACGGTACAAGTCAGTACCGTCCCGCCCTTTTCCTGTCCTTTAGCCCTCAGCTTGGGTATCATTGCCGCAGTATAAGTCGCCCCAATGATATAGGTGTTCCATGCAACAAATCGTCCTCGCCAGTGGCAACAAAGGCAAACTCGCCGAATTCGATCAAATGCTCGCCAGCTACGGTGTCACTGTACTGCCACAGAGCCAATTTAATGTCAGCGAAGTGGCCGAAACGGGCACTACTTTTGTCGAAAATGCCATTATCAAAGCCAGACACGCCGCAGAAATCACCGGACTTGCCGCCATTGCCGATGATTCGGGTTTAGAAGTGGATTTACTCCAAGGCGCTCCTGGCATTTATTCAGCGCGTTACGCGGGCGAAAATGCCAAAGATCAAGACAACGTATTGAAACTACTTGAGACATTAAAAGACCAGCCAGCACCTCGCAGTGCAAGATTCCAATGCGTGCTGGTATATATGCGCCACGCTAAAGATCCTACCCCAATTATTTGCCAAGCCGCATGGGAAGGCCAAATCGACTTTAACCAAAGTGGCGACAATGGCCATGGTTACGATCCGATTTTTATCCCTGAAAATTATCAATGTAGCGCGGCACAGCTGAGCAGCAACGAGAAAAATGCCTTAAGCCATCGTGGTAAAGCCCTAGTGCAACTCATCGCCGCCATGCAAGCCCAAGGCGTGTTAACTGGCGGGAATGCACAATAATGTCGTCAACTGCCGTGACTACTGCGATGAAGCTCGAACTGCCGCCACTCAGTCTGTATATCCATATTCCTTGGTGCGTACAAAAGTGTCCTTACTGCGACTTTAACTCCCATGGTCAAAATGGTGAGCTGCCACAGGAGGCTTATGTTGATGCACTATTAGAAGACTTACGCCAAGATTTACATCTGGTCCAAGGGCGACAGATCCATACCATCTTTATCGGTGGTGGCACACCATCCTTATTCGATGCTTTGCAAATCAAACGCATACTCGATGGTGCTAATGCGCTAATCCCCTTTAGTGACAATATCGAAATCACCATGGAAGCCAACCCTGGCACTTTGGAACACGATGACTTTAGTGCCTATCGTGCAGCGGGCGTCACTCGTTTATCTATCGGTGTGCAGAGTTTTTCTAAGGATAAGCTCAACTTACTTGGACGTATTCACGATCAAAACGAGGCACAAGTCGCCGCCCAAAAAGCCAGTCAAGCGGGATACTTAAGTTTCAACCTTGATTTAATGCATGGATTACCGAACCAAAGTTTTGCTGAAGCCATGTCTGATATCGACACGGCAGCGGCGCTGAATCCACCGCATTTATCTTGGTATCAGTTAACAATTGAGCCCAACACCCTATTCCACTCAAAACCACCGCAGCTGCCCGATGACGAAGCGCTCTGGCATATCTATGAGCAAGGTCAACAAAAGCTGGCCGCATTAGGGTATGAGCAATACGAAATATCCGCCTATGCAAAACCCGGTTATCAATGTAGGCACAATCTCAACTACTGGCAGTTTGGTGATTACCTAGGCATAGGCTGTGGCGCCCACGGTAAAGTGACGCTGCCAGAAGAAAACCGCATTATACGCACGGTAAAAATTAAACATCCCAAAGGATATCTGAGTGCCAGCAACTACACCTTCGAATCGATTGATGTGGCAGAGGAAGATCGCGCGCTTGAATATTTAATGAATCGCCTGCGCCTGATGACACCTATCCCTAAGCAAGAATTTGAACTGCGTACCGGACAACACAGAGACACATTGACCGAAGGAATGGAAAAGGCCAAACAACGCGGTTTACTCACAGAATCCGCTGAACATTGGCAATTAACCAGCAAAGGTCACATGTTTGTTAATGATTTACTGACACAATTCTGCTAAGCCTGCCGTTAAAATAGCTATATAAATAATGTGTTAGTGGTCAATAGTGCAGTTTAATACTATTACTGCTAACACATTTTCTAACATTAATATCCATACATTCTTGTCCAGCTTCTTTAGAATTGATGCAACTCAATCTAGGAAGCCTGATCATGCCAATAAAAACTAAAATCAGCTTAGTCGCACTGACCCTTTCAGCTCTACTGACCATTCCCGCGTATGCAGCATCAACTTCGCCAGCCTTTCACAGTGCAAGCGAACCTGTGAATACAGTGGTGCAAACCGAGTCAGACAAAGCCAATGCGTTGTTCGAAACCATCTTCATGGAAAACATCATGGCGAGCCCTATTTCGCAAACCTATATGGGGATCAAGCAAGACTATGATAAATGGGATGAACTGGGTGATGCCGCCGATGATAAAGCCCTAGCGCGCACAAAAAAACAACTGGCACAGGTCAATCTGATTGATGCGGCCAAACTCGATCCACAAACAAACCTCAGCCTCACCTTACTCAAACAAAATCTGCAAAATGACATCGAAGATGACCAATGGCGCTACCATAATTACCCTGTGAATCAGATGTATGGCGGCCACTCTATGATAGCCTCCTTCTTAATTAACCAACATCAAATCACAGATGTCAGCGATGCCAAGGCCTATATCAGCCGCTTGAATGGCGTGCCAAAACGCTTAAGTCAATTACAGACAGTATTAGCCGTTCGCGCAGATAAAGGCATTATCGCGCCTAAGTTTGTATTCGCCTATGTGATTTCTGACAGCCAAAACATCATCAAAGGTGCGCCTTTTGATAAAGGTGACGACAGCGCGTTACTCGCAGATTTTCGCCGTAAAGTGAACGCATTAGCGATTCAAGAAACAGAGAAGCAAGCGTTAATAAGGCAAGCTGAGCAAGCACTAGTGACTCAAGTCGAGCCCGCCTACAACAAGCTCATCGATTATATAAAAACGTTAGCGGCCAAAGCTGACGACCGTGATGGAGCATGGAAACTCCCTAATGGCGCAGCCTTCTACAACAATGCCTTAGCTCGTACTACTACGACAAACATGACCGCCAATCAAATCCATGACTTAGGGCTTTCTGAAGTGGAACGTATCCACAACGAAATGCGCGCCATCATGAAGAAGGTCAATTTTAAAGGCGATTTACAGCAATTCTTTAGCTTTATGCGTGACGATCCCCAGTTCTACTACCCCAATACCGCCGAAGGTAAAGCTGCCTATTTAGCTGAGGCGACTAAGCTCATCGACAACATGAAATCGCGCTTGGATGAAGTGTTCAAAGTAAAACCTAAGGCCGCGATGATAGTCAAGCAAGTGGAGGCGTTCAGAGAAAAATCTGCTGGCAAAGCCTTCTATGAACAACCAGCGCCGGATGGTTCTCGTCCAGGTAGCTACTATGCAAACCTATATGACATGAAAGCCATGCCGAAATACCAAATGGAGGCACTGGCCTATCACGAAGGTATTCCGGGTCATCACATGCAGATCGCCATTTCCCAAGAACTGCAAAATATTCCTAAATTCCGCAAGTTTGGTGGTTATACCGCGTATATCGAGGGTTGGGGTTTATATAGCGAATCTTTCCCGAAAGAAATGGGACTCTACGCCGATCCCTATTCTGACTTTGGTCGTCTAGCAATGGAGCTATGGCGAGCCTGTCGCTTAGTCGTAGATACTGGTATCCACGCTAAAAAGTGGACCCGCGAGCAAGGAATTGCCTATTACGTAGATAATACGCCCAATGCTAAATCGGATGCGGTGAAAATGGTTGAACGTCATATCGTTATGCCATCGCAAGCGACAGCCTATAAAGTAGGTATGATTAAACTACTAGAGCTAAGACATAAAGCAGAGCAACAGCTTGGCAGTCAATTTGATATCCGCGACTTCCATACGCTAGTACTTGCTAACGGCGCATTGCCACTGGACGTGTTAGAGCAACAAGTCGATCTCTGGATAGCCAGCAAGAAAAAGGCCTAATGCACTAATGCTTTAGTGCTTTAATACCTAAGTGCTTAGTCGTGAAGCACGGTTAACTTGCTTCACGACTAAAGCGACATAGGTGAATGCCTTAGCTACCCCCAATAAAAAAGCCACTCGAAAGTGGCTTTTTTATTGGTACCATTATCCCGTTAGATAACAGAACCCTTCTCACTGTGGGTCACTATATTTGTTGTATTAATTTATGCTTTAGCACTCGCCTTCACATCACTTAACACACAGTTGCGACTTTAGGGTACAGGGAGACAAAACTTGTGCCTAAAGCTGTAAACCATCAATAAAAAAATTACCTCAGCGATAAGGCTGAGGTAAACCAAAAACTAGGATGATGGTTTAAAGAGCCAACATTGTTTTAGTTCTCAAACTTCTGTTGGCTGTGATCCAAAACTGCATAAATGCCGACCTGTACACAAAAATTGAAAGGGGTCATTTCCAATAAACGTATAGGACTCAGGTCATTCCGAATCAACTGCCACCATTGTATTCAATTAAGAACAGAGTTCAAGGATGTTATAAAAAACCGCTTTAGAACACCCTAAAAAATCATCCGCAAATGTACCCACTAACTCAAGCTAAAGCATTGATTTTAAATAACCACAAAAGTACTTGGTCAATTTAAAATCACATAGAACTAATTTTGAGAACAATGTTTCCTATTTTACTGACGTTTACTGAATAATTCGACATAGGGGGCATCCCAATACGGCGGCGTTCCTATGTGATCTTTGATGAACTCGATAAAAGAACTGACCTTAGGTGCTAAGTGCTTACGACGGGGATAAACCGCCTGCAATGGCAGATGGTGGGTCAATTGCCAATCCTTCAGTAAAGGCACTAATGTCCCTTTGGCAATTTCATCTTCCATCAGATAACTTGCAAGATACACAACCCCAAGGCCACTGATTGCAGCAGATTTTAATGCTGGCGCGTTATCTACCCTGAAATTGCCCGATACGCCAATTTCACAGTAATCATCGCCCTTCTTAAATTGCCACATGCTGTGCTCGTGCCACTCGCCTTGATAGACCAAACAATTGTGGTCAACTAACTGCTCAGGTCGAGTTGGTTCGCCATGTTGAGCAATATAGCCTGGAGAAGCAACTAACAGGAATTGGCACTTCATCAGAGGTCTAGCAACCATGCCAAGCGGTAATTGCTCCGACATAGTTAACAATAAATCTAAGCCTTCACTCACTACATCTACTTTATGGTCCAGTAAGCTCACTTGTAGCTCAAGCTCAGGATGTTTTGCCATAAAGGATGGCAGCGCAGGAATGATATGCATCACCCCAAAGGATTGGGAAATCCCCACCTTGAGCACACCGCGGGTCGCATCATTTAAGTTATGCACGCTGGCTATCGCTTGTTCAGCGTCACGCAGCAGTTCTTCACCTTGCAGATACAGCAAATGCCCTGCTTCAGTCAGGCTTAAGCTGCGGGTGGTACGTTGGATTAATTGAACACCAAGTCTATGTTCAAGATCGGCGACTTGTGTACTGACCTTAGACTTAGAGATCCCAAGCCTTCTTGCGGCGGCACTAAAACTACCAGCTCTGGCCACATGAGTAAAAATCGCAATAGGTTCTAACAGTTCTAACATGGAAGTCGCCTTAAGCTGTTTACGACAATGATATTAACTTTCGGTGAGTAGCAATGGTTAGCGTAATCATCGCTTAAAAATAACCATAGCATTGATATCTCGCATTAAAGTGATATAACGCAGAGATTTAGACCGAAAAAGTCCACTAAAGTAGGGTGTTATATCTGACTGATATGCCAGCTTTTAATTATATTTTAAGAGTATACCAAATATTCGTCTCTAGACTGTAACATTCCGAACTAAATCGCTGCAAGCCAAGCCTAGACGCCACATCGACTTAATCCCTATAGCTTTCGCTACTAAGAATTAGCCAATAAAAAAGCCCCTAGGCGATAAATTAACTAGGGGCATAGCATTCAAATTTGACTCATGCACAAGGAGATAGAAGTTATTGCAGTTAAAACTCAGGGCTATTCACAAAAACTATCAGCAAGGACGATTAATAAGAACTATTCACGCAGCTCCTTGGTTGAGTTTTGTGTCAACGCATAAGGCGCGAGTTCTGGTACCTCTTGGCGTAATTGATTTTCAAGCACTAACAGATTTTCAAATCGGTCGCATAAACGGTCAGCTTTAGCTTCCAGTCCCTTAGATTGACTCTCAATTTGTTGCTCAATATCTTGTCCTAAGTTGTCCATTTTCTTGGAAAAGGCATCCATCTTGGCTTCAAAACTATCACCGTCACCCGACATGATTTGGCCACCTATGGTCATCATAATGGTGCCCACTGAGTTCTGAACAATTTGCTCCATTTCCTGCTCGAATTCGTCGTTAAAGGTGTTCTGAATTGAGTCTTCCGTCGCACCGAGATAGAAGCTATCGCCATGACGGTAGGCCACTGAATCAACGCGCTTTTGGACACCTGCCATCATTTCATCGAATTTAGCACCGGCCACATCGCCCATTAAAGGGGTTAACGCCATGCTCACCGCTTGGGACGCTAATGCGACGGCCTCGTTCACGACTTCAATCACTTCAGGCACTTGCGTCGACACTTCATCGGCGTATTGAGTCACTAGCTTTTTTTGCTTATCGGTTAAGTTTACTTGTTTGCCTTCAACAAATAACTTATCGACTTCGATGCGATACTTTTCTGTGCCCTTCTCACTCATGACTAATTTTTTAGGCTCAACCATAACGTCATAATTTAAAGAGACTTCACAACGTTCATCGACTTTAGGCTCTGTTTGCGCTTGCACCAACTGTAGGCCAGATGTCCCTAAAATCACGCCGGATAAGGCAAATCCAGTTAATAACTTATTTAATTTCATGTTGTTCGTCCTTTAATCTGAATAATTCGATAAACCTAAACTACTGAATAGCTTATAGCAGGAGACGTGCCAACTTTATAACAATATGATTATGTTAGATTTTTGAAAGTTAGCACTAAAAGGTAATTAGCGAAATTCGCTAACTTTTAGTCTGATAGTGCTAATAAAAATGTGAAGTAAAACTAGAAAATGGAACGACCAAGGCGTTGGCTTAAATGCTCAAGCATGGCAGTGCCAGCAAGCGAATTACCATTGCCATCGAGTTCTGGCGACCAAACACAAATCGACAGTTCCCCAGGAATAACGGCAATGATGCCGCCACCGACACCACTTTTACCTGGCATACCGACACGATAGGCAAACTCGCCCGCACCATCGTATAGGCCCGAAGTCGCCAACAGGGCATTAAGCTGCCGAGTTTGCACCTGAGAGATAAGCTCAGTCCCAGTTATGCTTTTGCCGCGATTAGCCAAGTACAACATGGCTTTAGACAAGTCAGCACAATTCATCTTCAAAGCGCAATAATGAAAATAGGTGCGTAGCACAGTATCAACATCGCCTTGAAAATTACCAAAGGACTTCATCAAATAAGCGATAGCCGCATTGCGCGCACTATGTTGATATTCTGAATCTGCCACTTGTTTGTCGAAACACACTTTATCGTTTTGGCTGAGTTGCCTAACTAACTCGAGCATTCTGTGTTTGGGCGCACCTAAACGACTCTGCAATAAGTCAGCAATCACTAACGCACCCGCATTGATAAAGGGATTACGCGGCTTGCCACGTTCTAGCTCGACTTGAACTAAAGAGTTGAATGAATGGCCCGAAGGTTCTTTGCCAACTCGGCTCCAAATTTCGGCTTCTTCATATAAAGTTAACGCTAAGGTTAAGCTGAAAACTTTGGAGATACTTTGAATCGAAAACGGCTCAAGGTAATCGCCCGCACCTAAGGTTTCACCATCAACTGTGGTGACGGCAATGCCTAATTTACCAGCATCAACGCTAGCCAGTGCGGGGATATAATCTGCAACTTTTCCTTGGCCGAGCAAGGGTCGAACTTTGTCGACCACTTCCTCAAGTAATGCCAACTCGGGCATTAACCCCACCAAATGTCGTACAGTTCGCTAACTTCAACCTGAGACACTTTTTGGTTCGCCCAGAATGCCTTAACTGCAGCAATATCTTCTTCGGTACATTTGCCGATCGTTTGGGTTGCGATAATGCCTTCCCATTCGATGTGACCGCCGCCATGGAAACCTAACTTACGGGTTTCGATCACTTCATCGATAAATTTATCAACAGTTGCATCGATATCGGCTTCTGATACTGATGCATCAAAAGTCCAAGCCATATCAAAACCTAACTCTTGGAATTCATCAACGCGCATTTTCTTACGTAAACGACGGCTACGATTAGTTGCCATAGTGACTTTCCCCGTTGTGTTAAAAAACTAATTAATCAATTGAAATATCTAGATTAAACAATACGCTCAAACATCAGATCCCATACACCATGACCCAGTCTATGGCCGCGGGCTTCAAACTTTGTCAGTGGGCGATGATCAGGACGCGGCACCACAGTGCCATCACTCGACTGGTTTTGATAACCAGGAGCTGCTTGCATCACTTCTAACATATGCTCGCTGTATTCTTCCCAATCGGTTGCCATATGGAACACGCCGCCAATTTTTAGCTTGCGGCGGATCAGTTCAGCAAATTCAGCTTGTACGATACGACGCTTATGATGACGTTTCTTATGCCAAGGATCGGGGAAAAACAATTGCACTCGGGCCAATGAACCGTCGGCAATCGCATGTTCTAATACTTCCATGGCATCATGGTGATACACACGTAAATTAGTCACACCGGCGATGGCGGCATCGCTTAAGCAAGAACCGACACCCGGTTTATGCACTTCAATACCAATAAAATTTTGCTCTGGTGCGTCTTTAGCCATTTGCACTAAAGAGGCGCCCATGCCAAAGCCAATTTCCAGCACAGTATCGGCTTCACGGCCAAAAACGTCGCTCAGTACCAATGGCGTTGGGCTGTAATCTAACCCCATTGTTGGCCACTGGCTTTCAATAGCTTGGGCTTGGCCTTTAGTTAAGCGACCTTCTCTTAGGACAAAGCTTCTGATCTTACGCAGATACTTGCCTTCTTCATTAAATTCAGCGGTAGTGACTTCGCTCATTTTTGCCTCGTCTAGTGGACAGCACCATCATAAAAGAAGGGCATTATCCAAAGTTCAACATACAGTGCAAGCACTAATGGGGCGAAAGTATACCAAGATTATTTGAGAGTGCGAATTTAGCAGTGATTTTCGGCTTTTTAGCCCTTATCCACTTGTCTTTGAGCTTGTCTAAGAAGATAACTGCCGCTACACTGCGCCGATGAAATCTACAGCCTCCTTCGCTACACGTATCGTCTCTTGGTACGACAATCACGGTCGTAAAACCCTCCCTTGGCAGCAAGATAAAACCCCATATAGCGTATGGGTTTCTGAAATCATGCTACAACAAACTCAGGTTGCGACTGTAATTCCCTATTACCTTAAATTTATGGCGCGTTTCCCCGATGTGTTAGCACTTGCTAACGCGCCAGATGATGAGGTGTTGCATCATTGGACTGGCCTTGGGTATTACGCTAGGGCGCGTAATCTGCATAAAGCAGCCAAGATGATCCGCGACGATTATCATGGAATATTTCCAACAGATTTTGAGCAAGTACTTGCTCTGCCTGGCATTGGTCGCTCGACAGCGGGCGCGGTATTGTCACTGTCACTTGGGCAGCATCACCCGATCCTCGACGGTAACGTCAAACGCGTGTTAGCAAGACACGGCGCTATAGCAGGTTGGCCGGGGCAAAAAACGGTCGAAGCGCAGCTTTGGCAGCTAACTGACACGTATACGCCGCAGCAAGATATTCAGAAATATAATCAAGCCATGATGGATATCGGCGCTAGTATTTGTACTCGTAGCAAACCTAACTGCGCCGCTTGCCCTGTGGCGATTGATTGCAAAGCTCAGCTGATTGGCAGACAAACCGATTTCCCCGGCAAGAAGCCTAAAAAAACCATACCGACCAAAGCGGCGTGGATGTTAGTGCTAATGCAAGACAATCAAGTGTTTTTAGCTAAACGTCCGCCAGCGGGAATTTGGGGCGGACTTTGGTGTTTCCCTGAGTTTGCCACCCAAGCCGCACTTGAAACCCACCTCGAAGAGCAAGGGTTTGCTACGCAGCCACTAGAATGGCTAACTGGCTTTAGGCACACGTTTAGCCACTTCCATTTAGATATTCAGCCCATGATGCTTAACTTAGATAAAACTCATGGCGATAAAACCCACGGCAATAAACAGAGCGTGGGCGCAATCATGGAACAAAACCAGTCTCTCTGGTATAACATAAGTCATCCTTCCAAAGTGGGACTCGCCGCCGCCACCGAGCGCGTGCTAGCCAATTTGGGATCACTCGTTCAATCCGCAGTCAGTAAGGAATAATCATGGCGCGTACAGTCAATTGCGTATATTTAAATAAAGAAGCCGACGGCCTAGACTTTCAACTGTATCCAGGTGATTTAGGTAAGCGCATTTTTGATAACATCAGCAAAGAAGCTTGGGGCCTATGGCAAAAAAAGCAAACCATGCTGATTAACGAAAAGAAACTCAACATGATGAATGTTGATGATCGTAAGTTTCTTGAAGAACAAATGATCTCTTTCCTCTTTGAAGGTAAAGAAGTAGAAATTGAAGGTTTTGTGCCTGAAAAAGACCAAGATTAATTTTTGTCGTTCACTTAACGATAAAGCTTACAAAAAAGCGCCTTTCGGCGCTTTTTTGTTTATTCATCTCGTGAAGAATAACTGAGCGTTACTTACGCACGCCTTCAACCACAAGATCTAACTCAACATGGCTTGATGCTGGGCCTAAATCCATTTTGATACCGAAATCTTTCATCGCAAACGTGGTTGTGCCCGTAAAACCTGCACGGTAGCCACCCCAAGGATCTTGACCTTCACCCACTGCATGGGCATTGATCGCTAATGGCTTAGTGACACCATTTAAGGTTAAGTTGCCGTTAATCACTAAGTCGCCATTACCTTTATCTTCAACTGTGGTTGAGGTAAACGTCGCTTGCGCAAACTTACTCGTGTTTAGGAAATCGGCGCTACGAATATGCTTGTCACGCTCGGCGTGGTTTGAATCCACACTGAGCGTATTCACAGTCACATTCACTTTAGCCGCAGTGGGTTTAGCCGCGTCATAGCTAAAGTCGCCGCTAAAATCATTAAAGCGGCCAACGACATAGCTATAACCTAAGTGACTCACTTTGAAAGTAATAGAGGCATGTGCTCCTTCACGGTCAATGACATAGTCCGCCGCTGAAGCCGCCATCGGAGCCAATAGAGATGCACCAATCAGTGCGCTTAACAGTTGCTTTTTCATTGTGTTATCCTCGATTAAATTTAATCATTTTGAGTAAAGTTGCGTCTTTATCGATAAAGTGATGCTTTAACGCACCTGCAGCGTGGATTACCACGAGTGCGATTAAGCTATAAGCTGCGTATTGGTGGATATCGCCTGCTATATCAGCTTGGTTTTCAAAAAAAGGTCCAAATCCTGGTAGTTCAAACCAGTCAAACACCATAATTCCACGGCCTTCTGCCGTTGAAATAAGAATGCCGGCACACATGATCACCAGCAGCAATATATAAATAGCCAAATGCGCAATATGAGCAGCCAGCCTCTCCCAAGGCTTATGATTCGCCTCTGGTACGGGCTTAGGATTCACTAAGCGCCACAACAGGCGGAATAACGTCACTGCCAAGAGTAAAATCCCGACGCTCTTATGTAGATGTGGCGCTGTCTTGTACCACGCGCTGTAGTAGGTTAACTCCACCATCCACACACCTACCGCAAACAACCCAATCACGACGATCGCACTCAGCCAATGAGTCACTATTGCGGTTATCCCATAGGCAAACTTACTATTTCGAAACATACTGCGACTCCATACTCGCGTTTTCTTCATGCCATCCATGAAATAATATTCATTATCATAAATCTAATTTTAAAAACTAAAATCAGTAAAAATCGCTCATATCTTTCTAAATTTTAGAAAGTAAGCAGGAAACTAGGATTTATGAGCATAAATCTTTAGTAAACATCAGTATCCTTCTAACTTGAAAACTACAGTCAACGAATGAAATTGACCTGAATCTGCTGAATAAGAGATAAAAAACAAGCAAGATGCACATTAAACCGCCGAACGAGTTATTTATTGGGAAAAAGCACTTGCAGAGGTGAAACTCCCTAGCTAATATAGCCGCACTTCGAACGAGACGGCTCAGCCAACAAGTTCTAAGTAGTTAACTAACACTTAGTTTAGTTGCCCGAATAGCTCAGTCGGTAGAGCAGAGGATTGAAAATCCTCGTGTCCCTGGTTCGATTCCGGGTTCGGGCACCATTATTTTGCAGTAAAAATTTAGCCGGCATAGCTCAGTTGGTAGAGCAACTGACTTGTAATCAGTAGGTCCCGAGTTCGACTCTTGGTGCCGGCACCATATAAACAACGAAGCCACTCAAACGAGTGGCTTTTTTGTATCTGTTTTCTGTATTTGAAATTTGTATCTGAAATTTGAAGTGTTTAGTACAAAGCGCAACTGACTTACTCTCGATAATACCGGTTGGTTTTGAGACTGACTTTTGGCCCTTCAACTCATGCCAGTTCAACATCACAATTGCAGACAAACTTATCTACCAAAATCTGCTGTCGATAAAAATACCGTGACACTCACTAAACTTCGTCATCAGACGATATTGCCCTCCCCTTCGCATACATTGCATACCTTAAGCGTTAATGTTCTTTCTTAAAACACAGATTAAACGAGCACTGAAATTAACCTTATCAATCCAAAGGAAGCACTAACGTCACTAAAATGCTGAAACTTTCAGCGACTCAATATAAGAAAAGTGGAAGAATCAAATAAATGTTCGATTTTTGTTTAATAGTTAATCAGTCATTTAAAAAGGGCTTGCACAGCCAAAGCGAGCACTATATTATACGCGCACTTCGAACGAACAAGGTCTTTACGACTTAGTTTGAAGTAGTTAACTAACGCTTAGTTAGTTGCCCGAATAGCTCAGTCGGTAGAGCAGAGGATTGAAAATCCTCGTGTCCCTGGTTCGATTCCGGGTTCGGGCACCACAATTTAGCCGGCATAGCTCAGTTGGTAGAGCAACTGACTTGTAATCAGTAGGTCCCGAGTTCGACTCTTGGTGCCGGCACCATATAAACAACGAAACCACTCAAACGAGTGGTTTTTTTGTATCTGAAATTTGAAGTGTTCAGTGCAAAGCACCACTGACTCACGTCAACACCAGCAGCTTGCGTTTTGCTTGGCCTAAAAGTACTCACTAGCGACCCGCGCCTTACTCAAGTACTCGATAAATTACGTAAACTGAACATCAATACTCACACAATAAAAAAGCCACTCATTGAGTGACTTTAGGCTCTTATACAAACTATCAGATCAAGCTGCTCGCACTTATTTGATTAGCTCGAGTGGCATAGGCCTATCACCGGCTTGAACTTGATGTTGAACATGGCGCCACCCTTGAGTGAGTTCACTAAGATGTGCTTTTCTCTCGGGGAATTGTGTAGAAAGTTTTTCAATTACATCGATTTGCTTCTTACACAATAATGACCAACGATCTGCATTTGATAAGTACATGGCGTTTTCCTTAACTGAGAGATTACTTTTCCTTCGCCAGTTAAGTCTAGGCGGGAATGATTTTATTGCCAATTCAAAATTGCGTGTTAGCGCACTGTTAAAATAAGTCGCTCAGGAGTATCTTTGTCCTATAAACATAAGATAGGGGGCGTTATGACAGCCGATATTTTCAAACTCATTTTTGTCGCTATTGGTATTTTTCTCGTTTACAAACTCATATTTGGTGGCAAGAAAGGTCTAACTATTTTTGAAATGCATTTTAAAGATGGCCGCATGACTCAGCATAAAGGCAAAATCCCAGAGCGCTTCGAGCGGGAATGCCGCCACATTGCTAAAGCTGAAAAACTGACCTGTACTGTTAGGGCTGAAAAATCAGGAGATGTACGCTTACATATTTCTGCCAACGTGAGTGACAATGTGAAGCAAAGGATCCGTAATGTGTTTCCGTTTGAATATTATGACAAAAAATCGATAGATAACAGTCGTCAAGCAGGCTAGCTCTTCGCCCTTTTCCCTAGCAACCTCAATACTTAACCCACAATACTTTTTGAAGGTTAAGTATTGAGGTTGCAGCGAGTCCCTAACCCACTCTTCTTATTTAAACTTAACCGGGTACCTAGGTTTTAAAAAATCGGATTCTAAACGACCATCTGCCCTCGCATCTCGAATACGGCGTTCATTATCTTGCACCATAGGATCGCTGGCAGGTTGATGAGGGTCAGCTTTTGTTTCAGCTTGTTCCTCAAACACAACGTCAAAGGATGAACAAGCAGTTAACGACAAACTCAACAAGGCACACCATAGAACTAAGTGATTTTTAATCATTTATCTACACCAACTTAAACTTGGAATAATTAAAATAATAAACAATGAGTTACATATAAGTAACTATCATATTTATCACTTTATGCCGCTAGCAAAAGTGCCTAGCTGACACTTTGGTTTAAGTTAGATACTTTAGTGCAGACAAAAGGTGATTATTAGCCAAGCTATACTGTTTAAGCCAACTTAAGCCTTAATCAACAGAGTGAATCCATGACAAGCAAGCACAAACATAGTTAAGCTAACTTAACTAAAAATTGCTGAGACTATTTTTGAATAACTAAAGTGACTTTAGCCACTGTGATGCCAAACTTAATAATATCACTCTGATTTATAATGGTATTATCATTCACTAAGAACATCCAATCGTCGAAATGCACTTGGTATTCCTCACCATCGACGGGCAATAGCATGTCATATTTCCAACGTAGTGCACTACCACTGGATTGACCATCAGCGATGCCAATAATGTCGCCTGCAGTTCCCGAGTATCGCCCTTCGCCGAGTGCTTTAATGCGCCACACACGGGTTTGAGTTTCGCCATCATCATAAACAAACCATTCATTAATGACGCCCTCGTTTCCCTGCCAACTGGCTTCCATAGTGACATTGAATTTGCGGATCACTTTGCCACTAAAATCATGTACTATCCCAGACGCTTTTAATGGCCCATTAAAGAATGATTCCAACACCAGTGTCGGATGAGAATCTTTATAGTCTGTCACTTCCACCGATGAACAACTCGATAAAAGCCCTATCATTATTAGGCCTAACAATAACTTTTGACCGATAAGTCGTGTTAACAATCGCATGGTTTTTCTCCGAGTAATTGCGCCCGCAAACTCGGACGGCTAGTGTCTTTCGATAACCAAATAGCTAAAAATGCCTCCGCAAAATCAGCATCCTGGATAATCTCGAGTGGTTGATGATTAAAGAAAAACTGACTCGTTTGCCCATCCATAACCTTAAAACTTAAATGGTCGCCCTGCTTCACATCGGGCCAAGTGGCGGTTAATAAACTGAGCCAACGCTGGATATCCTTTTCGGCAAACTTTAGATGCTGCCATTGATCTTTTGTCGCTTCTAACAGATCTTCAGACTCTATATCTCGATAATATTCAATATCTAGCAGCAGAGGATATTGCCTCTGTTGATAACGGCCAGTTACCGTCATTAGCCTCGCCTTATACAAACTAAACCACAGCCAATCCATTTCTGTGCGGCCCACTTCCTGAAAAGTCTGCGTCACATCTGCGGCATCATTCAGCTCGATAGTAATGTTTTCAAAGTTAGATGTTTTCGCCTCTAATGGTTTTAAAGGTTCAATCAACAAACCGAGCGCCAATAAACTTAAGCTGCTGAAATTAAAAACAGTAAAGGAGCGAGCCTTAGTGCTTCGATTAAATCCATAGGGATTAGCAAGTTGGATTAAAAATGGCAACAAGACTAGCCAAACAAAAAATAACACCACAGCAGAAATGACATTGCCGTAGGGCAAAGTCACCGCATTAAACTGCGCGCCCGCTACATAGCTTAACGTGCCAAATATTCCTCCGAGTAACGCCTGCAATATCAGCGGTAAGGGTCGCATAAACGCTAAGCTATGATTTAAACTCAAGCCAAAGTGCAGCCATAAACAGCCAAGCCACCAAGGGAAGGCAGCAAACTCGAACAGGCCTAAAACCGACAGCACAGCGTCAATGCCAATCCCTAGGGCGGCAACCTTGAGAATTAATCGTAAATCCACTTGGCGATATTGGCCCTTACCCGACGAGGACAACAGGATAAAGTGAAGCAATAATAAAGGTATAGTTAGCAGCAGTGACAAGTTAAGCCAAAGCACACTAGACCACCACACAGCCTGAAAACTCAGGGCGTTATAGAGAATAAAACCCTGATGTTTAGGCAGATGCCGAGAGTGAGCTAACATTGACTTCATCTTTGCCTCACTTTTATCTTGCTACAACTACAGCGACAATTTCATTTGAACGGATGCACCTAAACAGACTACTCTCAACGGCTAATCTAACCGGATTTCCGCAGGAACAGCCTAGCTAGGCTGACTATTGCCTAGAACGCGATAGTCCGGACGTACGGCAACTAAATGCACTGTGCTTGTGGTGCGTTCTAAAAATCCACCTTCACAATAACTTAGGTAAAATTTCCACATGCGGATAAAGTCTTCGCCATAACCTAAGGTTTGAATTTCACCCACAGCATGATCGAAATTCTCATGCCAATGCCTCAGCGTTTTAGCGTAATCGAGCCCCATATCATTGAGCGACCAGACCACCATATCCGTTTGTTTGGCAATGTGACCGACCATTTCACTGACAGAAGGTAAACAGCCACCGGGGAAAATATAGCGCTGAATAAAATCCACACTTTTGCGATAGCTGTCGTAACGTTGATCGGCAATCGTTATCGCCTGAAGCAGCATACGCCCATGGGGCTTTAACAGTGATTCCAGCTTTTTAAAGAAACCCGGTAAATATTCATGCCCTACCGCTTCAATCATCTCGATAGAAACAACCCTGTCGTATTCCCCCGTCAGATTGCGATAATCCTCGGTCAGCAGTGTCACTTTATCGCTCAGCCCTTCGCTTTCAACGCGCGCTTTGGCATAGGCGTATTGCGCATCTGAAATCGTCGTCGTTGTCACGTGCACGCCATAGTGCTTGGCCGCATAAATAGCCAGTGCGCCCCAGCCAGTACCAATCTCAAGCAAGGTTTGACCTGGCTGTAAATCGAGTCGTTCGCAGATAGTCATCAACTTAAATAGCTGGGCTTCCTGCAAACTGGCTTCCTCATGGGGATAAAGCGCACTCGAGTACAACATTTCACGATCGAGAAACTGCTCGTACATGGCATTTCCCAAATCGTAATGGGCGAGAATATTGCGCTTCGAGCCCTCTTGAGAATTGCGATTCAGCACATGCTTAACACGGTTTATCGTGCCCGTTAACCAAGAAAACTTAGCTTCAATCCTATCGAGTAAGGCTAAATTACGGGCAAACAGTTGCACCACTTTAGTGAGATCAGGACTCGTCCAATGGCCTTGAATATAAGCTTCACCGGCACCAATGGAGCCTGAAAGCATGATTTGACGATAAAAACTCGGGTGTTTAACCACAAGCGTGGCGTGTAAATCGGTATGACTTTCACCAAAACGATAGCTCTTATCCCCCTCAACTAAGGTCAAGCAACCATGGGGCAGGCTTTCCAGCGCCTTAAGCAAGACTTTACGCGCAATACTGTCGGGCAGTTTCCCGGTAGCAACTGAGGTTTGCGAAGCAGTATTTTCCATGTTATTTCTCCATCTGAGCTGGATGCGGCACAAAGGGCACACGTTTGAAGAAGAGTTTCAGCGCTTGCCAATAAATCCCGAAGAAGATCTTGAGAGTCATAAAAGGGAAGCGAAACAACAGCGTCCGTAAATTGGCCGCCGTGATCGGTTGGCGTTTCATCACAAGATTGGCATTAAACAATTTTTTGCCATTTTCCTGCATCGACTTGTTTTCAATACCAATATTTAAGTCTTCCCTCGGCGCAGACACATGCCAGAGATAACGCATATCTAGGGTCATAAAAGGGGAAACATGAAACACTTTGTCAGAAGGTTTGGGCGCAGCTACATCCACTAAATAGCAATGGCGTTGATCCCAAGGCGTGTTACTCACTTCGGCCAACATGTATAAAGGCGTTTGATCTTGATAACAAAAATAGAAATTCACTGGGCTGAAATACACACCAAAATGACGGATCTGACCCACAAACAGAACTCGGTCGCACAGCTTATCAGCACCTAACTCCGCCACTTGAGCCAATACTCGACTCTTAAGCGCCGCGGCGCTTGGATCGGCTACGGCAACTTCGCTGTTATCATTGGATTTAGTCGTAAAAGACGTTAAATAGTCTTTAGGATTAAATCTCAGTAAAGCGCGGCGCTGGCTGGCAAAAATTCGCCCCATGGCACTGATCCTATCGACTTCATCTAAGTCAATCGCCAGCAGCGCCATGGCATAACTAAAGCTGTGTTTAATCGGCGTAAAACGGCTGTGGGATACAGTGCCGTAATAAATGCCGCTATTGAGCTCTGTCATATTTAAGCTTGTCACATTTACATCGGTCATAGGCTGACACCAAAATGGGCGCACACATCCAGTGCACTGCGAACACCATCTTCATGGAAACCATTGTGCCAATAAGCTCCAGCAAAATGGGTATGATTTTGCCCGGATATTTCCTCACGGCGGCCCTGCGCCTTAAGGCTGGCTTCGTTAAACACTGGGTGGGCATAATTGAAGCGGCGTATCACTTTCGCCTCATCAATCAACTCTGACTGATTCAAAGTGACACAAAACGTCGGCGCATTGGCTGGCAACTGTTGCAGTATGTTCATGTTGTAAGTCACTGACGCTGGACGTTTTAGATTGCCGTCAAGCCGATAGTTCCAACTCGCCCAAGCCACTTTTCGCTTCGGTAATATGCTGGTATCCGTGTGCAGCACCACATCGTTATTCTGGTAGCTGAGATCGCCTAAAATAGCACGTTCTGTTGGCGTGGGGTCGTTTAACATCCGCAGTGCTTGATCGCTATGGCAGGCTAAAATCACCTCATCAAATTCCAACCATTCACCGTGGACTTGTAACTTCACCCCATTGCCATGGCGTTCAATACCTGTCACGGGGGAGTTTAGGCGAATATTGTCTTTAAAGGGCGCAATAAGATCTGGAATATAGCTGCGCGAGCCGCCTTTTAGCACATACCACTGGGGCCTATCACTGACATTTAATAAACCGTGGTGCTGGAAGAAGCGAATAAAAAACTTCAACGAAAACGCACGCATATCTTCTATGCTCGAAGACCAAATTGCCGCGCCCATGGGCAAAATATAGTGCTCGGCAAAAAAGCGCGAAAAGTTTTCACTGTCTAAATAATCACCTAAGTTGCCTTCAGGGTAAATATCCTGTTGATAGAGTGCCTTACAGCCTTTATTGAAGCGTAGAATTTCTTTTAAAAAGGCCCAAAAGCGCGGATTCAGCAGGTTACGCTTTTGGGCAAACAAACTCCCTAAATTGTGGCCGTTATATTCAAGCCCCGTCAGCGCATTGTGCACGCTAAAACTCATCTCAGTCGGTAATATGGTGACATTAAGGCGAGCTAATAAACGTTCAAATCGTGGATAGGTTCTGTCGTTAAACACGATAAAACCTGTGTCTATGGCGTAGGTTTGGCCTTGGTGCTCCACATCAACAGTCGCCGTGTGGCCGCCGATGTAGTCATTGGCCTCAAACACTGTAACCCTGTGCGACTCACTTAATAGATGGCCGCAGGTCAATCCAGAAATGCCGGTGCCGACGATGGCGATATTTTTCATAAACTCTTGTCCTTAAGCGGCTTGGCTTGAGTATCGTTTGCAATCATTTTTTGCCAGACAAAGGCAGGTAAAAACGACATCAATTTCAATAGGTAAGTAAAGCGTCGCGGAAAATGGATCTCACGCTTGCCACCTTTAAGCCCATTGCGGATTGCCTTAGAAGCGGTTTGCACACTCACTTGCATTGGCATAGAAAAATCATTTTTTGCGGTCAGTGGCGTCGCCACAAAACCAGGGCAAATCAAGCTCACACCTATGTCGTTCTTGGCAAGGTCGAGCGCGAGACTCGAAGCGAGATACTGCACGCCAGCTTTAGAGGCGCCGTAGGCTTGCGCGCGAGGGAAAGGTAAATAAATAGCGCTGGAACTCATTAAGCCAATACGTGACCCCCTTGGCATTAAAGGTAAGAATGCGCCGAGGCAATATCCCATCGCAATTAAATTGGTATGGACGACGCGCTCGAATAACACATCATCAAAAGCCTTAGCATCGTCTATGTACTCACAGCTGCCCGCGTTCAAAATCACTAAATCGAGCTGACAATCGGTTTTCGCCAATAGCTCAGCTAAATCGTTGCCAGCTTGTTGAACTTGGTCGCGCTTAGCTATATCGAAAATAAACAAGGTGGCGCCAACGAGTTCATTTAAGGCTAACGCCTCTAATCTTTCTTGGGAGCGGCCACAGGCAATGACGTGCCAACCTAAGGCTAAATAATCCTGAGCCAGTCGCAGCCCAATACCTGAGCTTGCACCCGTAATCAGCACGGTATTTATTTTCAATGGCTTAACAGCGCTCATTATTTTGCCGCCCTGTCTTTGAGCAAGCGGATAAGCCCGCCCATGCAAGGCAAATGCTCGTACAACATTTGCCCTAAGTCGAAGTAATCCCTGTGAAAATAAATCTTGTCGTTGAATTTAAGTTGGCTCATGCCATCAACACGGATAAGTTCGCCTTTATTCAACTTAGGGTGGCAATATTGCATCTGCCAAAACAGCGCGGCTTGATTTGCATCCTGCTGCACTTCTTTGATCTCAAACTGAATATGCTTAACATTCTTATATAACTTCGCGAAGTACTGAGTTAACGACACTAGCCCTTTGATCTGATGCATAGGATCGGTAAAGCTAATACTGTCGTCGTAAACTTGGCTCAACAGGTGCAAGTTATCTTTATTCAAGGCTTGATAAAGCTGAATAAAATCATCAACAAGCGTATTAGTCTCAGTCGTCGCTTGGTTTGTCATCTGGTTATTGCTCCTGATCCTATTTATTGGGCCGCGGCCTTTTTCAATACGCCTAATACGGTTAATGCCCTTGCTCTTGCTGCACTGTGCTCGACAATCGCACTCGGATAAGCCGTTTTAGTGTTAAATAACGGCTGGTCAAACAAGGACGGTGTCTGCGCTGTACTGGGTTGATGTAATTGCTTAATTCCCCAAGATGCGAGCTCTGGTAAGTACTTACGGATGAAGCTGCCATCTGGATCAAACTTTTCACTCTGGCTCATAGGATTAAAAATGCGGAAATAAGGCTGGGCATCGCAGCCACAACCGGCGGACCACTGCCAGCCGCCATTATTTGCAGCCAAGTCACCATCGATGAGCTTTTGGCGGAAATAACGCTCGCCCCAACGCCAATCAATCAGTAGATGTTTAGTCAGGAAACTCGCCACCACCATACGCAAACGGTTGTGCATCCAACCCGTTTGATTGAGCTGACGCATTGCCGCATCGACAATCGGATAGCCAGTACGACCTTCACACCAAGCGGCAAACTCCTGCGGATTGTTTCGCCACTGCACATGGTCGGCTTGTCGATTGAAATTATGATTCTTAGATAAGTCAGGAAATGCCACCAGCAAATGACGATAAAACTCACGCCAGGTAAGCTCATTTAACCAAGTACGAGCAGGGCTAGTATCGTCGACAATTACCTCGGGGAAGTCATGCAGCAACGCGGCAACGCATTGTCTTGGGCTAACGACGCCAATGGCTAAATAGGGTGAAATTGAACTGGTACCATCGATGGCAGGGAAATCCCTATCTTGCTTATAATCCTGCACTTTCTGCTGAATAAATGCAGAAAGTATACGCTTTGCCTGCCCTTCTCCCGCAGCCCAAAGTTCACTCGATACTTTAGTGACATTGTTAAACAAATGCGGCTTTGGCTCGGTCAACACAGGTCCAAGCGGCGCCGGAACTGGAAGCGGCAAAATAGCATGGCGAGCGGCAATTTCTCGCCACTTACGGCTAAAAGGAGTGAAAACCTTGTACATGTCGCCGGACAAATTCAGCACTGTACCCGGCTTAAGCAAACAATGCTCATCGGTTAACATCAGAGGAATACCCGCCTGAATACAGGCTTGGTCACGCTGTTGCTCGTTAATCTCAGGCTCACTGCCGGCAAAAACGCGGCTAATACCTTGCTGCTGGCAGTAATCACGGATAAACGCTGGCACATCGGCAAAGGTATCTAACTGAATTAATTCGAATGTAATACCCAAACTCGCCAGCCCTTGGGCAAGCAAATTGATGTGACGTTCGATAAAATCTAACTGAATGGGCGCCACATCATGGCGTTGCCACTGAGTTGGCGTAGCGATATAAATGGCCTTAAGTGCCACGCCATTCGCCCGCGCCCAATCGCAAGCTGCGGTTAATGCCTGATTATCGGCAAGGCGTAAATCTTGGCGAAACCACATGAGTGCATTATTGCCCTGCACTTCTATTCGCATTGAATCTACTGGCATTGAGTCGTTAACTGATGTCATTGTTTTCTCCACTCTTACCCTGCTCGCTTTTCCCTTTGCCTTTGTGACTTCTGTTAGTCTTCCCCACTGCTCTAGACTGCATTTGTCCAATCAAGTCAATCATCGAAGGCGCCCAGAAAGCCGATAAGGAAGTCAAGGTCGGCGCAAAGGGGCCAACAAATCGACAGGGGAAACTCATTTGTGCCAATACTGTGAGCATTTCAGCCTGCTCAGAACCCGAATGATTTGGATCAGGCATAAGCAAAAGCGCATCGACGTTAAGCCTGCCCTGCAGCAGCGGTAAACTACCTATGGCCTGCTCGCCAAGGTCGATTACCGATACTCGAAGCGACGCTAACTCGAGCGATAAGAGCAAAGAAAACAGGCTTTTAGTTCGGGTAGAGTTAGGCTGCGTGGCCGCGCCGCGTGATAACTGCACCACAGCCATTCGCGCCGCAATGGCCTGTCCGGTAAAGGCATAACGCCCACCAACTCGGCTGAGTAATTCGCTTTTTAACCAAGCGAGAATTAACTCGGCATCGAGCCGCTCATCCACTAAGTCATCGAGTTGATTAAGCCAAGGTTGCAGTAACTTTTCTTTTACTAATTGAAAAGGATATAAGCCGAATGCATCGTCTAATATCTGCTGCAACTTATGCTGATTGAAGTCGAACAATGCTGCATTCAGCGCAGTAATTTGCTCGCCCCACAGATCGACAACTTGGGATTCAGTCATTTCACTTGATAATTTGGCGGCACTCATCAGCAAAGGTTTAACCTTGCTGATCGCAACACCTTTAGCTAACCATGCATTAATCTCATGGATTTCTTGGATATTTTCACTCGTATATAATCTGTGTCCCTTGGGCGTGCGCGCAGGGATCACTAAGCCAAAACGGCGCTGCCATGCCCTTAAGGTCACGGCATTCACGCCCGTTAAGGCCGACACTTCACCAATGGGGAGTAATACTCCATCATTGGGTTCATCGTTGGTCATAGACTGGGTATCTTGTTTCATATATCAGAAATAACTCTCTCAATTCAAAGCTAAAACTTCGCAGTACGACAAAGCCAATGCTAATAGGCATAGCGCAGCTTCAGCGCCTCTGGATGGGGATTCAAATACACTTGATCTTCAATGTAAGGCGTTGGGAATTCCCGCAGATAATGGTTGATGAGCGTGATAGGCACTAACAGAGGCAATAAACCTTCGCGATATTTCATAATCGCTTCAGACAGTTCTGTCTTTTGCTCTTTGCTCAAATGCTTTTTAAAGTAGCCCTGAATATGCTGCAGCGTACTGGTATGATTTTTACGGGTCGCATTGATTTTGAGGGCCGTCATAAAGCCTTCAAAGTAGCGGGTTGCGCTTTGTTCAAGATCCTCAATATTGGCCACTATCGGCCCAAGCTCGCGATACCATGTAGGGCTATGCGCCATTAACAGATATTTATAGCGGGAATGAAACTTGACTAACTTATGCTTAGTCAGCCCTTCATGCTTCATCAGGTGCCAATCGTGGTAAGCATAAACGCGGGTGAAAAAGTTCTCCCGCAGCACCATGTCATGCAAGCGGCCTTCTTCTTCCACGGGCAATAATGGATATCGCTCCATCAACTTGCGGGCGAACACACCAATCCCCGACTTAGAGCCATTGTTAGTGCCAATTTTGTATTCTGTTACCCGCTCCATGCCGCAGGTTGGCGACTTAGCGCAAAGCAAATATCCGCCAAGGAAATCAAGCTCTTCAACCTTGTTTTCGCTGTATTCATTGAGCTTATCGGTCACATCTAAGCTACCGTCACCACTCTGCACTAAGATGGTTTCACCATCACGAACTAGACGGATACTTTTACGGGGCGCACCTAGGCCAATCGCCATTTCCGGACAGATAGGCACATAATCGAAAAATTGCTTAATTTCTTGATTACAATAGGTAGAATTTTTATGTCCGCCATCAAAACGAACCTTCTCCCCTAATAAGCAAGCACTGATCCCAATCTGAATTCGCTGCGGGTTAAACTTGTACATAAGTCGACTCCTTGTATCACTATGCCTTTAATTACGGACCATAGTTGTACAAGGATCAAGTTTTTGTATAAATATTTTTTAAAAGCCTCACTCGAGCATGACTTCAGGTAAATCAATCACAGAATAACCCAACATAAGCGCCAAATTAGCCAGAGTTGGCCCCTAACTTGCTTATAAAATACAGCGTCATCATTAAATTAGTTGAAACGACCATTAGCACCATTTAATCGTGCCGTATTAAGGCCAAAAGTGGCTAAAGGACTTAATCACAACTACTGGGCCATACCAAAAGGAATCGGACATGAGCACAATCAACCCCAACAGCTATACCAATCCCTATGCAAATTTGGCACTCACGCAACTCAAATCGAACCAGAGTAGCCAAGCCAATGATCCCACTTCGATTGCATTAACGGGTCCCGCTGTTAGCCAAGATACTGTCACCCTCTCCTCATCTGCGCCTGTCGCGACAGCCGATACCTATAGCCATCTCGCAGCTAACGCCAAACAAGGCTATACGGGGAATGTGCAAGCCATTGCTGGCAAACCTGAGTCAGATAAAAGCACCGACAAATTGGCTGAAGCCATGCAGACGATCCTCGATAAGCGTACTGGTATCGATAGGGAAAAACTGAAGCAGTTAGAGGCTGAAATGGAAAAAATTGCCAACGATGAAAGCTTGTCTGAAGAAGAAAAAGCTAAGCAACTAGAGTTACTGCAAGCGCAAAAAATGGATCTGATTAAGGAGTCTTCAGAGAAAAATGAACAGAGGCAGCGCAGTGTCGATCCCGAGGTGTATTACAGCTAACCAAGCAATGGAATGCCTAGGCGTTAGGCGTAATGGGATGTATTGAGTATTGAGTATTGAGTATTGAGTATTGAGTATTGAGTATTGAGTATTGAGTATTGAGTATTGAGTATTGAGTATATAGAGCAGTGTAGGTGTGGAAGATAAACTGATGACGTGAAGATTAGTTTATTCGTTAAAAATCAGCCTAAGCATTTGAACTTAGGCTGATCTTTAATATTTTTTGGCTAACTCTTTTGCTAAAAACTGGCTAAGAGAAAGTGGCTAAAAACGAGTTGCTAAAATGCGTTACCAGTAACTGTTCAAGACGCTTAAGCTTGTTTCTCTATCTTGTTAATACTGCCCTTATAACCCGTTTCATCAACGGCCTTGAGCAAATTATCGAGATTAAAATCCTCTGGCACAGTCACTATTGCTTGTTCGGTTTTCAACGAAGCCTTGGCCTTAATCACCCCATCGGTTTTACGCAGGGCTTTATTCACGACAGTGACACACAGCGGACATGTCATGCCCTTTACATCTAAGGTAACCAGCACGTTTGCCGCCCAAGTGGGCGCTGAACACAAACTCAAGGCGAGAAATAACACTAACTTCATTCGAACACCTCTAATAACCAAGGTAATACAAAAGGATATAACTGAAATGCCAGCACGACAGGCACAGTTAACCAGTACAGCCACACCATCTGAGTACGACTCAACATCGCAGTACAGAGTGGCTTTTTTGCAAAATAGAGCCGCCAAAATCCCATCAGGATAAGCCCTGTCGACAGTATCAACATGGGCACTTGAAGCCAGCTCAGTTGCTCAATCCCTGACAGGCTCGCGGCCGACACCCCGAACACCAGATAAATAAGCGGGGCAATACAGCATAGGCTTGAAGCAACCGCAGCAATCACTGCGGCGGCCATCGTCGCTAAGAGTCCCTTAGCGTTGTTCGGTTGACTGGTAGTCATAGGCAAACACTTTTGGTTCATAATAATTCACAGGATCGCCATCGACTTCCGCATAGGGATAACCAAAGTTATTCAGTGGTGTCTGCTCGGCTTCAGGGAATAAATCAAAGTCGCGACCATAGTTAAAGCCAACCCAGTTCATTTCCCAGTTACCAAAGAGGTAATCATTCACTGCCTGAACCGCAGGATCGCTGTGTTCTTTTTTCTCTGTTAAGCGCATTTTAGTCACATCGGCAGGATCGGCGGGCAACCAACCATAACCCGCTAAATAGAACATAGCGCGGCAATGTTGACCGCCACTGACATCGGCAGCCCCTTTGTCATCGGCGCTCCCAAAGGCCTTTTTAGAGTAATGACCCATCTTGATCGCCTGACCTAAGCGAATGCCAAACATTTCACGGGCAGGGATACCTACAGCACGCATTAACGCCACAAATACCGAGTTAATGTCGGTACACTTACCGCCTAACTTGCCACTTTCTAAAATGCTGGCCACATCACCTGTACCACAGCCAATCACACTATTGTCGCGGAACATATTGGCGCTAACCCAAAGGTATATCAGTCGCGCTTGTTTAAGTGGTTCAGTTTCGCTACCGACGATTTTATCCGCCGTTTGCTTCACAATACCGTTAATCGGCATATGTTTAGTCGGCAGTAAATAACGTTCTACATCTGCAGGATAGTGGATCTGTGTTGGTGTGCGATAGTGAGCCAAAGCGCCGCTTTTAAGTGGTTCCCAATCTAAGGTTTCAATATCTAACTCAACGGTCATTGTCATGCTGTCTTTAGCATCTGGCCAAGTCGCAAACAGGGTTTTAGCGCCATAACTGTTGTTTGAGCTGATATAGGCATCTTTAAAACTGCCGGTGAAATTCAGCTTACTGACCCGTTGGAATTGTGTGTCTTCAGGCAAAGGGATCCACAAGTTAACCACGCCCTCAGAGCCTTCAGGAGCAACAAGATGGTAAGTGTTTGTTAAGATAAAACGGCGGCGTCCATCGCTTGAGCTAGGTTCAACGACACTCGATTTAGAGGAAGATGCCAGTACTGGCGCGATAAAACCCGCAGTCGACAAAATAGCCGCACTTTTTAAAAAATTGCGTCTTTGCATTATGGCATTCCTTAATATTATTTTGCGCCAGAGAAAGAGGTATGACTAAAGTTCTGTGCGCCATTATAGAGAGTCCCACTGTGAGCACAATAACGCTTGGAACTCAGCAGTAAAAAACTTATATCAGAGCACATTAAGTCTATAAACCCATATTCACTTTAGACAAAATGACCCATAAGAGCGTTAAGTGTCACATAAAAAAGCAGGTATTGAGTGATTCAATACCTGCTTTGCAATACTTGGATTTTATCGCGATGTTAGCTGCTTCAGCGGTTTTAACTCGCGTGAATGTTAACTAAACGCCAAGAAAGGTGATACACACAGTAATAAACCCGTGATGATAATGATATACAGCGACACGCCCTTGTATTTATGCAATGCGGGGACTTGATACACTAAATAAGCGGGAATTAAACAACCCACTAAACCAAAGATTGGACTGCAAATTGACGTAAAGCTCAGCACTGGCGCATTCAATACAATCGCCCCCCACGACAGTAGAATCGTGAAAACCATGATGCCGTAACCCACAAGCTTTTTGTTGATGCGATCTTCAGGCATATACCGACGCAGCATGTTCATGGTTAGCCCTTGGCAAGCTTCCCTAAAACCAAGATACACCCCAAAGTAAGCCGTCATGACGGCAAAAATGTTCAGTGTCAGACTCAGTAATTTCAGCGTTTGCCCCTGCATACCTTGGGCGACCATGGCCAAGGCCGAGATATTTTCTTCCGAAGCACGCACCGCTTGTTCGTGACCCATAGCGAGCGTGAATGATACGGCATAAAAGAACACCACGACAAACAAGACACCAAAGGCAATATTCATGGCGCGCATCGCTTTAAAGCGCGCCACGGCTAAAGATTTTTCCCGTGAACGGTATGAAATCACCATAGGGCTTAAGCTTTGAATAAACAGAATCGATGTCAGCGTAAAAGGCAGCATAACGACCGCATCTTTTAACCAATCACCCGTTGCCGGGATAGCGCCAATATTATTGATATCCCACTTATCCACCATCAATAACCCTAACACAGCCACAACGCCCAGCTTAGTCAGCACCATAAAAGTGGAGATCTTAAACAGTAGATTTTCACCGCGGGAGGCTAAGGCAACTAAGCCGCAGATTAAGGCTAAACCATAAAAAGGATTTTCTGACAATAACGCTTTGGTGACCCCAAAACTTTGCAAAAATGAAGCACTGTCGTTTGTAATGGCCGTTGAATAAACGAACACCCAAATGACCAGCATGATGAAGTACAAGCCGCCCAACAGCATGCCCCAGTTTTTACCTAAGTAACCCGAAATCACACTCGGGTAATCCTTACACTCAGGCGATTCGGCTAAGGTATTGATAAACAACCGTTGAAACATATACATGGCAGGATAGCCAATAATGCCAGACAGTAAAAACACCCATAACCCCATTAAACCGACCTGCACAGGCAAAAACACGATCCCCGCGCCAATCGCCATTCCAATACTCATGATAATCCAGCCCCAATCCGTACTATCGAAGCGGGTATCTGCTTTCCACTGTGCAGCAGTAATTGTTGCATCCATTATTTCACCTTTACCTTGTTGCTATTATTTTATGCAAATATATTTGAACAAAACAAACTCAGCAATCAATATACTCAACTTTTGTTGAACAAAGAGTTAAAGCTCACAACTTGACTGAAAACGAGATAAATAGCGCACAAACCGCAGTGACAAATGAAATTCATTAAAAAATAATTGCAATAAAACATAAAAATACAAATAATGTTGCACATGCGCCGACCTAGGCATTCAATTTTATTTGCAAGTTGGAGATACAATGAAAACTATTATTCATGCAGAACGTGCTCCCGCAGCCATTGGCCCTTATTCACACGGTACGAGCTACGGCAATCTCATCTTCACCTCTGGCCAACTGCCCGTTTGTAAAGAGAAAGGCGGCGTGGTTGAAGGTGGGATCACCGCGCAATCGATTCAGTCGCTAGATAATCTCAAATACGTGCTTGAAGCGGGCGGTGGTAGCTTAGACACGGTTCTCAAAACCACTTGTTATCTTGCTGAGATCAGTGACTTTGCCGCCTTTAACGAAGTGTATAAAACCTATTTTAAAACCGACTGCCCTGCACGTAGCTGTTTTGCGGTGAAGGATCTTCCACTGGGCGTTAAAGTGGAAGTTGAAGCCATAGCACACGTTAACATTTAAGCATTAACATAAGGTTGTAAGCTGATGAAACCCCAATGGCAGCAGTATATTCGCATCATCAAACAAGTCGTTAAGCCAGCATTAGGCTGCACTGAGCCCATCGCCGCTGCTTACGCCGCCGCCGTCGCCCGCGCCTTACTGGGTGTTGAACCCGATTCAATTGCCGTACAAGTGTCTGACAATCTTTATAAAAACTCTATGGGCGTGTTTGTACCTGGCACAGGCAAAATCGGTCTGGCAATTGCCGCTGCAGCAGGCGCCATTGCTGGCAATCCTGATGCAGGCTTAGAAGTATTGGCCGTAATCACGCCGGAGCAAGTCGCCAAAGCACAGGCATTGATTGATGCGGGTAAAGTCACAGTTGAGCGCACTGAAACGGCGGAGTTTATCTATTGCTGTGTTATTGCAAAAAAAGGCGACCGCGAAGCCCTAGTGAAAATCTGCGGCGGCCATACACTGATCGCCGAAAAGCGCCTCAACGGCGAATCCGTCTTCAGTGTCGATAGCACGCAAGCTAAAGCCACGGGGTCTATCTGTGAAGGCGTGGATATTACTATCGAATCCATTTATCGCTTCGCCCAAGAAGTCCCCTTCGAAGAGATCAAATTCATCCTCGAAGCCTCTGAGCTAAACGGCAAATTATCCGATGAAGGCATGGCGAATCCCTATGGACTCGAAGTCGGTCGCACCATGAAAAGTGGCATAGCCGCTGGCATTATTGGTGAAGATTTACTCAATAAAATCGTGATGTTAACGGCTGCCGCCTCCGATGCGCGCATGGGCGGTGCGAACTTGCCCGCCATGAGTAATCTTGGCAGTGGCAACCAAGGCATAGCCGCGACTATTCCCGTGGTATTAACGGCGCAATGCTATAAGGTTTCGGAAGAACAGCTCGCCCGCGCCTTGATAATGAGCCATCTAGGGGCGATTTATATCAAGTCCCATTACCCACCCCTGTCGGCATTTTGTGGTAATACAGTCACCAGCGCAGCCGCTTCTATGGCTATGGTGTATTTGGCGGGAGGTTCGTTCGAACAATCCTGTTTCGCGATTCAAAACGTGATCAGCGACAGCTCGGGCATGGTGTGTGATGGCGCGAAAGCCTCCTGCGCCATGAAGGTCAGCACGTCATCTAGTGCGGCCGTGCGCTCATTTTTGATGGCGCTCAGTAGTCACAATGTCTCAGGCCAAGGTATTATTGCTACCGATGTAGAGAAAACCATTAAAAACATTGGCAAAATGATCCTCAATGGCATGTCATCCACAGATGTCACTATTATCGATATTATGTCGGCATAATGATTTTAACCCGCTGAATAATAGCGGGTTAATAACTAAAGGTTGAAATTGTGAAACTGCAAGATTTAACGCAAAGTGATCTGGATATTCTGAAATCGGTCGAAAATATCGTCGATGGCATCGCGGCCATGTATGGCCAACACACAGAAGTGGTATTGCACAGCCTAGATGCGAAACATCCGTCTGTTGTCAAAATTGCCAATGGCCATGTTACAGGCCGTGAAGTGGGTGCGCCGATAACCAACCTTGCCTTGCTTAAACTCAAGACAGGTCAGGATATTTCTAACTCTTACCTAACGAAATGCGCCAATGGTAAGACGCTAAGATCGATCACGACTGTGATCCGTAACAGTAAAAATCAGCCCATAGGTTTGCTGTGTATTAACAGCGACATGGATGCACCACTGCAATCTGTGCTGCGCACTATGATGCCAGAGCAACTCCTTGGCAGCGAACTGACCAGCTCGCCCGAGGTGTTTGCCCGCAATATCGATGAAGCGCTCCATAGCACGATTGACAGTATCAACCATGAAGTGCGCTCAAACTCTGGGATTTCTCCTTCACAGAAGAACCGCGAAATCGTCAATCAATTACATGAGTTAGGGATTTTCGAACTCAAGGACAGCGCGCAAGTCGCGGCCACTCGATTGGGGATTTCGGTACATTCCATTTATCGCTATCTGCGGGAAATCAAAGCCAATCAAGCTTAATTGCGTGCATGATTGAATCAACGGGCTGAAATGAAATATTCCAGCCTCGTTTTAATATGACATATCAGCATCAGCTTCACCGCCACTCCCTAACAGATCCCACGTCAAAACTTTACCATCAGAAGTGAGCGCTATCATGTTTGATATGTTGCCACGCACCTCAATGACATCGGTTAGATCAATATCTTGTTTTTTAGCATGCCAACTCAGTCCGCCAAATTGCCAAACAGAAAGGCTCCCATCACGTCGCTTAGCGGTAAATCCCATAACACTTGGGATAAGCTCGATAACCTCAGAGACCCCTAGCTTAGGTCCCACGCTATCCTCTACTACAGTGCCATCCGCTTTCAACGCAGCATAACTCTGATTTAACGTAACCACTTGAACTACATCTGTAATCTCTTGCATCATAGGTTCACCACTTAAATCCTCTGCTCCTTGCCAACCTATTAATGTGCCATCCTCTCGCAGCGCAACAAACCCCGTATCTATCGCATTTAGTGCGCGTACATGTTGCAACTTGTTTTGCACGGCCGAAGCATTACCGCCATGGCGTTTATGACCCCAAACTACAACATCGCCATTCGCTTTTAACGCAGCATAAGCGCCATCATTAGCTACAATATCAATGACTTTTTCTTGGCTATTAGCAGGCGAGTTCGCTAAGGCTAACGGAAAAAGTACACGACTCTCTGGCAAAAAACCTTCACCCCACGCATAGACTCTTCCATCGGCCATTAATGCAGTAAAACCAAATACTGAATGAACAACTTTGGTAACTGCCGTAAACTCACTGAGTCTAGCCAGTTGTCTTTGGCTTTCTTGACCATCATTGACGCTCCCCCAAGACATTAGCTCCCCGTTTTGAGTCACGGCAGTAAAGGCACTTGGCGCCGCATAAACAGCTTTAATATTCTTAAGTTTTGCGGCAAGGTGTTGACTATTACCACCGTGATAGGCCGAACCCCAGGTCACCACAGTGCCATCCTGTAGTAACGCAGCAAATGCTGCATCATTGATACTCACACTCTGCACATTCTTCAACGCTGGCGCTGAATAAATTCCGTGATTTAATTCATCCAAAGACCCATCCACGATAGACCAACTGATGACGCTGCCATCTCGTTTTATGGCGGCAAACAGATCATCACGCATTACAAAATCTGCCACTTGCGTGAATTTATCTTTAAGTAATGCTGGTGCATCCCCCATATCCCAAATCACCAGTCGATGGTCTTGGGTTAATGCCGCAAAACCACACCCAGAATCCGAAGCAAATATAGTTTTGACATTAACCAATTCAGCCGCCACGGCGCTATGGTCGCCACCGCACTGACGATCGCCCCATGTCACCACGCTGCCATCCTGCCGAAGTGCCGCAAAAGCACCTTTATTACTGTAGATATGCCGGACATTCTTGAGGGAGTTGTCAGTTGTGAGATTGGTATTATCGGCTGGAGCATATTGGCCATACTGAGATGCCTTGCTCTGTGGCCCAAATTTTTGCAGAGTATTCTCCATTTGCGCCTGTTGCTCAGCCGAAAGCACGACCTCTTTTTTACCGATATTGTTGCTAATCACATGAGTTAACGCGAAGAAAGCGAGCGCGGCGCCCGCCCATGAAACGGTATTCTTATTCACAAAACATCCTTATCGTAACGACAAACTCATACTGAATTTATACAGGTGCTTTCAACCAAAGCCACACCTCTGCAAAGGCTAAGTATTGTACAAAAAAACCATGGAAATTAAATATCTGATGCCTTTTGGGCAAAAACAACAAAGCAGCGAAGGCTCGCTGCTTTGATAGGGAAAACCTTATACCAAGGATATTAAATAAAGGATTAATCTCTTTTGCCCACTTTCTCTAACCCCCATACCAGTGCAATCGCCGCTAACATACACACAATGGCTAACATCAGTTGTGAAGGCTGACCCGTTACTTGCTCAAAATTAAGCGGCGAAATATTTTGCTCCAGCAAAGGCACTTGCTCACCATGGGAGTTGGTCCGCCAAGTTAAGGTTTCTTTCCACGGCCAAATTTTACCTAAGGTACCTAACATTAATCCGGTTAGAAACACGATAGTGGCATCATGGTGCTTACGCAGCAGTGCCGACAATAGATGACTGAATGTCAGTAATCCCATCACAGCGCCAACGGCGAAACAGGCCAAAATATCCAGCTGAATATTTTTAGCCGCAGCTAAAACCACGGGATATAAGCCTAACAATAATAAGATAAAACTGCCTGAAATCCCCGGTAACACCATAGCACAAATCGCAATCGCGCCGCCGAAGAAGATATTCATATAACTGGCTTCTACCGCGACCGGATTTAACACAGTTATCGCCCATGCTGCCAGCACACCTAAGGCAAATAAACCTAAACGTGCCACAGTGAAACCACTCACTTGCTTAAGCATATGCACGACAGAGATAATAATAAGCCCAAAAAAGAACGACCAAATCGGGATCGGGTGCGTCACCAGTAACCAAGAGATTAACTTAGCAAAGGTAAAAATACTGGTTAGGATCCCCGCCAGCAGACTCACTAAAAAACCACCATTGATATGGGCAAATGCCCCTTTGATGCCCTGCGACTTAATCACGCTCCAAAGGGAAGGATTGATGCGTTTTACACTGTCGAGCAAGGTATCAAGAATACCGGTAATAAACGCTATGGTGCCGCCCGAAACGCCTGGCACCACATCGGCAGCACCCATGGCCATTCCCTTAAAATACGTCAGCAAATATTTCACTGTGAGTCCTTGTAGTTAAATCAATATGCCATTGCCGCTAAACGACAAATTGGCCGCAATTATACGGTGTTACACTAAAAACCGCGAAATGAAGTTTGCTTAATTAAGCCGACTGGTATTTGTTGTTATCCTAATGTTACACTCATCCGACCAGAGCAGTCCAAACCCAACTTGGAACAGGCTCAAGATAACAATCCACCTTTGCATCATTATTAAGGATGACCATGAGCCAGACTGACTCTTCTAGCACTGCAGAACAAAAACCAAATAAAGTGCTCGCGCTCTACCATAAGACGCGCCGTTATCCCTTCGGCCAAAAACTGTTTTCAATCATGGTTTCACGCATGGCGCCCTATTTCGGCACCATCAAACCACTGATCACTGAATTACGCCTTAATCATTGCGCCTGTTTAATTAAAAAACGCCATGCCGTTCATAATCATATAAAAACTGTGCATGTGATTGCGATTTGTAATGGTCTAGAAATGGCCATGGGCGTGATGGCCGAAGCCTCAATTCCAAAGCATTTACGTTGGATCCCTAAGGGCATGAGTTTGGATTATACCGCTAAAGCGGGCAGCGATATTTTATGTATCGCCGAAGTGACGCCAGATCAATGGACTCCGGGCGATATGTTGGTTCCCGTTACCGCCTACGACACCCAAGGTGTAGTTGTGGTTAAGGGCCATATCAAGCTGTGGATTTCAGAAAAACCGCAGAAATAAGCGTTTTGCATCGAGCGCTGCGGCTTAATGTCAGCAGCTAAAAAGGGAGCTAAGCTCCCTTTTTAGCCTTCAGCCGTATTTCGTTAAAAAACTCGGATAGCGCAATTGCACGCCGCCTTGCTCGCTCACTTTTAAGTGCGGATTTTTAAATCCGAACTCTTAAATATGAGCTCTTAAATACGAGAGCTTAATTCGACCTATTAAATACGAGCTTTTAAAATAGCAGCCCAGTTAAACCAGATGTTAAGCAAAATGGCTGGCGGTAAAACGCTCAATTAAACGGATAAAGTCAGCTTCGGCAAGCTTAGCGGATGTTAAAGTTTGTTCATGGGATAACTGCACGTCCCCCAATCCCTCTGCCATATTGGTAATGGCACACACAGCCAAGACGGGCAAACCACAATGCGCCGCCGAAATAACCTCTGGCACCACAGACATTCCCACTACATCGCCACCGATGATTTGCATCATGCGGATTTCGGCCGCGGTTTCAAAACACGGGCCAGAGTAGGACACAAAGACCCCTTGATTCACTGCAATGCCTGCGGCTTTTGCGACACTTAAAGCTTCTACTCTCAGGTCTTTATCATAAGCATTGGCTAGGCTAAAAAAACGTGGACCGTAACTTTCATCGTTTGCGCCCGTCATGGGCGTACCCGGCATAGTGTTAATGTGATCGCTGAAAATCACTAATGATCCCACGCCGATCCGCTCTGGCCGTAATGACCCCGCAGCGTTAGTCACCAGTAACAATTCACACCCTAAACGTTTGAAAGTACGCACCGGCGTCGTCATCACTTTCATGCTTTGGTGCTCGTAAAAATGCCCACGGCCTTTCATGCACACTATATCGATGCCATGTAAGCTGCCGAGCACTAGCTCTCCCGAGTGACCGACGACGGTACTCACGGGAAAGCCGTCTAATTCTTCATAGGGGATCACTACTTTGTTATCTAAATTATCGGCAAACGCGCCAAGCCCTGAGCCCAAAATCATAGCAGCACGGGGAGAGAAGTTCGGTTTACGGGCTCGAATCGTCGCAAGGGCATTAATAACAGGATCATGGCTCATACAAGGTACCTCATAGCAAAGGAATGAAAGAGTAAACGACCCTCAGTATAAGCGGGCTTAGGGTTGCAAATAATCGCGATTAACCGCACTATTGTGCTGCTAAAAAGGACAATAACTAAAAAGCAGTGAGCCTGAGATGAGCAAGATAAACGCACCAGAACTCGTCACCTTGAAGATGCTGCGGTATTTCCATCGGGTTGCTGAAGTAAAAAACTTTACCGCTGCCGCCGAGCAACTGCATCTATCGAAATCTCCGCTGAGCGCACAAATCAAAGAGTTGGAATCGCTCCTTGGTGTTGAGCTGTTCACTCGCAGCACTCGGCAAGTAGAGCTCACACCCTATGGCCAATTGTTAAAAGAAAAGTGCGAGCAAATATTCGCGCTGGTGAATACCTCATTGGAGCAAGTGGCTCAGCTTGGACGACTCGATAGAAACCATATTCGGATTGGCATCATGAGCTCGCTTTTTTGGATGGGATTTGGTGACATTCTGAAAAGCTTTCGCAAGCAATGCCCTGAAAATGAGCTGATCTTTCAAGAGTTATCACCTGAAACTCAAAAAGTCGCCTTAGCGCATCAAGAAATCGATTTTGGCCTAGTGCGCTACGCCGACACCTTAAATCTGCCGCACCTCATCGCCGAAACCATCACCAGCGAACCTATGGTGTTAGCGCTGGCAAATAAACATCCCTTAGCCAGACGTAAAAGCATCGACTTAAGTGAACTCAAAGATGAGCCCTTTACCTTACTCAGCCGTGCCAATTCCGCCTCTAGCGATTTTATTATCGCCAGCTGTCAGGCCGCAGGATTTATGCCGCAACTGGTACAGGAAATGGTCGAGCCCAATAGCTTAATGGCGATCATCGCTGGCGATAACAGGGTATCCATAGTGCCGCAAAGTTATGCATCACAGCCTTGGCCTAGGGTAAAGTTTATTAAATTAAAACAAACTATTCCCGCCGATATCTGCCTGATTTACCGGCCAGAAATGGCTTCGCTGCCGATTCTCGATAGCCTGAGGGACTTATTGAAGCAACAAATCAAAACCATTTAGATTGTCTCCCAAACGAGTGCTATGCTGAGTTTAATATTGAGGGTTCATATTTTAAGGATATCAGGATGGATGAATTTTTAGCGGCAGCCATTGAAGAAGCCAAACAAGGACTCGCCGAGGGCGGCATCCCCATTGGTTCGGTATTAGTGATCGATGGCAAAATCGTCGGACGCGGCCACAATAAACGGGTACAAAAAGGCAGTTCAGTACTGCATGCCGAAATGGATTGCCTCGAAAATGCCGGCCGATTTAGCGCCGCCGAGTACCAAAGAGCAACCTTGTATTCCACCCTATCGCCCTGTGATATGTGCAGCGGCGCGGTATTACTTTATGGCATACCTAAAGTCATCGTCGGTGAAAACACCACCTTCCAAGGACCAGAAGCCTATGTTAAATCCCGCGGTGTGGATGTCACTGTGGTCGATAACGCCGAGTGCAAACAACTGATGCACGACTTTATCGCTAGCCATCCCACACTCTGGAACGAAGATATCGGCGAGTAGTGGATCTTCACTCTTCTCAGTCACTTTCTATATTTCACTTGCTATCTTTTTTGTATTTCACTTTTTGTATTGGCTGTATTTCATTGGAGGCTAGTGCCTGCTAGGCTAGCCCTCCCAAATCCCAGTGAAAAGTCGAACATGCCTACTAGCGAAAGGAACTCAGCTAACGTGCCAGCCAATTTACCTAAAGACCCTTGGTCAAGAACAAACGCCACGCAGCCAGTCGTCATGGCGATACCCGCACAACGTAATGCCAATCTCGATGCTATTCGCGGCTTAGCCGTGTTGGGGATATTTTTTATGAATATCTATTTTATGGGCATTACTTTTTTTGGCTATGCCCCCCACGAAACGCCGCCGCTGTCGGATCACATAATCAAAGTGTTCAGCAGCTTTTTCATCGAGGCGCGCTTTATCAGTCTGTTTTCCATCTTATTTGGTGTCGGGCTTTTTATTCAATATCAGAGATTTAGCGCCAAAGGCCTAGAAGCATATCCACTTCTACGTTCACGTTTGAAATGGCTAATGGTGTTTGGCCTACTCCACGGCATCATTATCTGGCCAGGTGATATTTTATTAACCTATGGGATCAGCGGATTTTTAGCTTTGTGTTACAAAGATTTAAGTATTGAAGCCCTTAAGCGCAAAGCGAATATTTTTATTTTAAGCGCCTTAGTGATCATCACGCTGATTAGCTTTACGGGCAGCGATGAACCTTTCACTCGAGAATCGAGTCTATTTGCAGAGCAATACGGAGCATGGACCTCAAGCTATGCCGACCAATTGTTTCTGCATTTGATACAAGTGGGTTATATGGCGTTGGTGATCCCTTTTACCATAATGTGGTTTATGGCGGGCTTAATGTTGCTCGGCATGGCCTTGTATCAACAGGGAACTTTTGAGCGGGGGTTTAGCAAGCCACAACTGCTGAAATTAGTGCTCGCCAGTGTGACGGTATCGCTACTCGATATCGGTTTAGACTTTAGCAATAATCCTATTCTAGTGACGTTTTCGGATGTGTTGATCATGCTAAGCGCTATTCCAATGGCGCTGATTTACATTCATATTATGGTTAAAATTTGCCAGAACAATCCTAATAGACTGACTCCATTGCAAAATGTTGGCAAGCTTGCTTTTAGTCTCTATATTCTGCAATCCATCGTTGGCGTGTTACTGTTTAGGCACTTAGCTCCAGAATTGCTATTGAGTCTAGACAGATGGGGATACATGGCCATGGCACTGGTTTATTCAGTAGTGCAATTACTGTTAGCCAGCCTGTACTTACGCTATTTCAAGCAAGGGCCATTGGAAAAACTTTGGCGCCACCTCGCGTTTAAAAAATACGCTGCATCACAAGAACGCCAGCAAGCTTAAAAACACTAACACGAGATTGATACCAGATAATGACGAACAGAAAACCGGCCCAAATGGGCAACAGCACTTCACCTCAAACAAATCGTGCTCAAAAGAGTCGACCACAAAGCAGTCGTACTCAGAACAGCCGCACTTCAAATAATCGTGCTCAAACAACCAATCGCGCCCAAAGTAGCCGTACTCAAAAATCAAATGCTGCCACTTCAGGATCAAGCCTTATGCCGCTGTTATTGGTGGTGATTTTTCTTGCAGGCTTAATCGGCGCAGCGCAGCAACATATGCTGCCCTACGGCATTGCGGGCATGTACCTCACACTGAGCCTGCTGACCTTTATCGCCTACGCTATCGATAAATCCGCCGCTAAACGCGGTAAATGGCGCACTAAAGAAAGCACTTTGCATCTGCTGGCGCTCATGGGCGGTTGGCCGGGCGCCCTGTTTGCCCAAAACGTATTAAGGCACAAGTCAGTTAAAGCCTCATTTAGAAACGTCTTCTGGCTCACCGTTGTCGCTAACTTAGCCGTGCTGGGTTATGGCATAAAAACCGGCGCCGTAGATATGTTTATCTAAGCATGAGTCGCGGCATCGATTAGCTGCTCAACCACAGATAATGCCAACAGTGCTGACTGAGTGTCGCCCTTTAGTTGGGCCGACACTATCGCGCCCTCTTTGAGTAAACCTATCGCAGCAGCTAGGTATTGGGTCTTAGCTTCAGGCAAGCCCAATGCTGAGACTTGCTGCTCAATTAAACTGGCCACTCGCTGTTTATGCAGGACACAGAGTTGATGTACAGGATGGCTCGGCTCAGTAAATTCAGCGCTGACATTAATAAAAAAACAGCCGCGAAACTCACACAGCTGCGGCACCTTTTGATTAAACCAATCATCGAGCGCCCTAAATAACCCACCAATGCCCTCTCGTCCCGCTGGCAATGCGTTCACTCGCTCGCTAAGCCATTGATAAAAAACCTCGTCGCGATAGCGCACCACAGCTTCGACTAACTCATCTTTACTGGCAAAGTGGTGGTACAAGGTTTTCTTGGCAATCGCCGATTCCTGCAGGATCTGGTTGATCCCCACTCCATTAACACTTTGAAAATAAAACAATTTAAAGGCGGTCGTGACCAATTGTTGCCGTTTATCCAATGGCGCTCCCATCTGAATGTCTGTGCCCTGCATCAACTCATTCCTTATCTTTGGTAAACATTCGTTAGCAAATCTTAGCTAACAAATATGAGTCCTATCTTCTCACGAGTAGACAAGTCAGTCTACCCATGAGAAGATGCACCAAGAGTAGACAGATCGGTCTATATTGAGGTTGAATTTGGTTAGCAGTGGAATCAAGAGTGAGCACGGGAAATCGCAGCGCGTTAACAGAAACGGTTTGCGTCAGCATTCACGTCCACAATTTAGTTTCAAAATAAGGGCTTAACACCAGACATTAATGGGAGAAAAAGATGCAAAGAATCAGTCAGCAGAATCTAAAGATGGCCTTGCTCGCAGGGTGCGGGGCCATGTTGTGTATCAGTAGTTTAGCGGCACTTGAACAGTTAACACCGCAAACTATTTGGTTAATGGCTCCCTTTGGCGCCACTATGGTGTTGTTGTTTGCCTTACCAGAAAGTCCGCTCGCTCAACCGAAAAACATACTCTGCGGTCACTTACTCACGAGTCTGGTCGGACTAATAATTTTAAATACTTTGGGAGTCTCTCCGCTCACCTTAGGGTTCGCGGTTGGATTAGGTATCGCAGTGATGATGCTAACCCATACAGTGCATCCACCCGCGGGAGCGAATCCTCTAGTCGTTATGCTCACGGAGCAGCACTGGGATTTTCTATATATGCCCGTCGCCAGTGGTGTGGCGCTCATTCTGGCTTTTGGTTGGCTGTATCACAACTTGCTTTGCCGCCGCCAATATCCAAAAAAATGGTTTTAATTCATCATTAATCGCCAATAAAAAAGGGCAACCTTAAATTGCCCTTCTTATTCTCTAACATACAGAATCAGCTATCGCTTTATTTTTAAAACCAGCTCAACGCGATACTGATAATCACACCTGTGATCATCAGCTGCATTAAACAAAATCCCATAATATCCCGCGCTTTTAAGCCTGCAATTGCCAGCACGGGCAATGCCCAGAAAGGTTGAATAAGGTTAGTCCAGGCATCACCCCAAGCTACGGCCATGGCCACCCGAGCAACATCGGCGCCCAAGGCCTGCGCAGCAGGTAACATAATGGGTGCCTGCACGGCCCATTGACCGCCTCCCGATGGCACAAAAATATTTACAATTCCCGCGCTGATAAAGCTCCAAAATGGCAGGCTCTCGGCGCTGGCGATGGCCACAAAACCTTCCGAAATACTTTGGGCTAAACCCGATTGCACCATCACAGCCATAATGCCCGCATAAAAAGGAAATTGGATCACAATGCCAGCTCCGCCCTTAATGGCCTCATTCAAGCTGGTTAATAAACTGCGTGGCGTTTGATGTAAGAGGATAGCGAGAAAAAGGAATAAGAAGTTCACTAAGTTAAGGTTTAAGCTGCCGCCCTGTACCCAAAAGTAATAGCCTAAGTACACAAGCCCAGCGCCACCGACACTCCAGCCGAGTAAGCGGCTATTTTCTAACTTATCCGCAGGACGGCTTTCAGGCTGACGCTCGCTCACATTTTCAGGGTTAAGCGCCGAAACTGCGGGTTCGCTTACTTTATCGTCCAGAGCGCTTGGGTCGACATAAATGCTGTCCTTGTCTTCAGGTAACATAAAACGATTCACTAATGGCATGACCACAAACAGAATCGCCACTAACAGTAAGTTAAAACTTGCGAAAATGGTGTCGCTGGTCGGGATAATGCCGATTTGTGCTTCGGAGAAATGCCCCGCCGTTGCTATGGTTAATGGGATAGAACCCGCGAGCCCACCATGCCAAACCACAAAGCCAGAATAGGCGCTGGCGACCAGCAGCCGATAATCCACTTTCACTTTACGCGCTAAGGCTTTGGCAAACAACGCCCCCACCACTAGCCCAAAACCCCAGTTAATCCAACTGGCGGCCAGTGATACTAAGGTCACTAACATAATGGCTTGCGGTGCCGACTTAGCTAAACCCGCAATCGCATCGAGCAGCTTTTTAATTGGCGGGGAGCTTGCCAGCATAAATCCCGCCACCAGCACTAACAACATCTGCATCGAAAAACTCAGCAGGGTCCAAAAGCCATCGCCCCAATAATTAATGACTTCCAGTGGCGTTTTGTGTTCTGCGACCACGGCAGCAATTAACACCACTAAGGTGAGTAAAAGCACGAATATATAGGGATCGGGTAGGAATCGGTCGACGAGTTTGACCAGAGGTTTTGCCGCTTTGTTTAACATAGACTTTCCTTGTTTATTATCTAAATTCTAGTTTTTATCTGTTTTTATTGAATTTTTATTGAGTCTTAAGCCCACAGGTTAAGCGATCTCTAAAGCGGGATAAAGTCTTGAGGGGGTTTTTAAAGCGTTGAACTGGTAGCACCAGATAGCCAGCCCTACGCACACGCGAGTGCCGATAGCATCTCAAGCTAAAAAACTGATAATATGGCCAAAATTAACTAAGGTGCTCTTTATATGAAAATGTTACTTGCCGTAGCTGTGATTGCTGGGGTGATTTTTTACTTCTTTACCTCAATGAACGGCCAAAAAGCCGCCCAAGAGAATATCCGTTTAGGCAATGAATTTTTAGCGCAAAACAAAACTAAAGAAGGTGTTATCACCACAGCTTCGGGTTTGCAATATCAAGTGTTATCTCAAGGCGATGGCACTGTTCACCCTAAAGCCAGCGATACTGTGACAGTGCATTATCATGGCACTTTGATCGACGGTACTGTGTTCGATAGTTCGGTTGATCGCGGTGAGCCCATCGCATTTCCGCTTAACCGCGTGATTAAAGGTTGGACCGAGGGCGTACAACTTATGGTCGTTGGCGATAAAGTGCGTTTCTTTATCCCGAGTGATCTCGCCTACGGCAATCGCAGCACGGGCAAAATTGGCGGTGGATCAGTGCTGATTTTTGATGTGGAACTGCTTAAGATTGATTAAATCAGTCTTCAATTAGCCAGTAAGATCAATTGCTGAACAAAAAGCCCTGCGTTATCGCAGGGCTTTTTATCTCTATAACTCAAATAATATTAGTATGTTGAATAATTAAGGACAGCTTGCAGCACCAATATCAATCCATACCGCCGCAACGCCCGGTACATCCCCTTTAGTCCAGTAACTCGCCTTCCATTGACGGCCGTTATAGCTGGTGGTTTGCCCGCCAGTATAGGCGACACCCGCATCCCAACCGAGAGCAACTTGGCTGAGTAGCTGCCATTGATCAGCGGTGCGAGATGGCGTATTGCCCTGCGTCCAGTACTTGGCTTTCCATACCAACTGACTGTGGCTCACAGTATCGCCAGTGTTGTACACCACACTGGTTTGCCAAGCAGGATAGTTACCGGCATTAGGATCGGTTGCATCACAACCACCACCGATCACTTTTGGCGTCACGGTGAGATTCGTCGATGCGCTCGCATCTAAGGCACCATCGGAAACCAGCACGCTCAAACCATAGCTGGTCGCTTCGGTGACATTAGGCCCAGTGACTACTAAGGTGGCACTATTTTGTCCGGTTGCCGACACGCCTGCGGGCACAGTCCAAGCGTAAGTTAAGACATCACCGTCGGCATCAGAGGCACTCGCCACTATGCTGACAGTTTTACCCGCCTCAACTGTTGCAGTGGCTGCAACACTCACCACAGGTGCTTGGTTCGGAGTATCTGCCTTGTTAGTCACTATCACTGAATCTGTGGCAGATAGCCCTTCTGGATCAGTCACTTTGAGACTAAAACTATAAGCAACATCAGTTTGCGTTGCAGCCAATTGAATCGCCGCATTCGCCATATCGGCGTTCGCAATGGCAATGGTTGGGCCAGACACTTGCGTCCAAAGATACGTCAGCGCCTCATTTTCAGGATCGCGCGAACCGCTACCATTGAGCGTCACATCGGCTGGACCAGTGACATTCACATCCGCGCCCGCATTGGCAATCGGCGCTTTATTCACTGGCGGTGTTGTCCCTTCGCCATGACCTAAACCTTCATGCATCGCATTAAGAATATCGCCGTTATCGGCATCAATTTCCCATGCAAATAAACCACCTAACTGATTGGCAAGCACATATTGGCCCTTGGCTTTAACGGAACGCGCATCATCGAAAGTGATTAAATCACCCGTCGATGCTTTAAACACTGATGCCGCTTCTGCCGTTTCATCATAGCTGTAAGTCCAACCGCCCCCCATGTACTCGTTCACTATCTGGCGATAATCCACCACGCCATCTTCCCATGTGCCTTTCACTTTGCCCGTCGCTGTCCCCGTGAATGGGTTATTGCCCGTATAGCCATTCACGCCTGTCCAGCCGCGGCCGTACATAGCGGCACCAACCACAATTTTCCCTGGGGTTACGCCTTGAGTTAACAGGGCTTTTACGCCCTTGTCAGTGGTGTAGCGGGTATCTGGGTCCCAACTCGCCTCATAAAGATTGGTCTGATGACCGAGTTCAGTGTTTGTCCAACCGCCATTAAAGTCGTAACTCATCAAGAAGATGTAATCCATGTACTGCTGCGCAGCTTGGTAGTCGACTTTAGCGATTTTGTCATCACCCGCACTGATTGCCGATGTGAGTTCATAGGTACGACCCGTCTCAGCACTTAACTCATCAAGCATCACGCGCAGTTCACGCATCAGGGTCACATAGGTTTCACCGTCGTTGGCATTACCTAAATTGGGGTTAGCACCACTGCCACCGGGGAATTCCCAGTCAATGTCCACGCCGTCGAAGAATTTCCACGTTTGCAGGAATTCCTTCACCGATGCGACAAAGGTATCGCGCTTAGTTTTATCGCCAAAGAAAAAGAAGGGATCAGATAATGTCCAGCCACCGACCGAAGGTAAAATCTTTAGATCAGGATGGGCTTGCTTAAGCGCCATCAATTGACCGAAGTTACCTTTGTAGGGATCTGAGTAGTCACTCACCCCCGCCTGCGGCATTTGAATTGCCGCCCAAGGGTCGTGAATAGCGACTTTAAAATCTTCACGGCCGCTACAGGCACGTTGCAACGCTTGGAAACTGCCGTCGATTTCTTTCAAACTATCGTTAATGCCATCACCACCACAAATAGGAGTAAAGCCATATAAAATATGAGTTAAGTTCTGTGCTGGGATCTTATCAACTGGGAACTTACGGCCGTACACACCCCACTCGACAAAGTAACTGCCAACCACTTTTCCCGACTTGTTAGCGTATGGACGATTGTTTTCTTTAAGCGGAGCATTGAGTGGCACTAAATGGCTGCCATCGGTATCGGCTACAAGGATTTCTTTGGCATCGCTTGCCGTACAACCGTCGCTGTTACACAGTTGCACTTGCATCTGATAACGGCCGCCTTTGTTCACCTTAAAGTTAGCGGTGCCAGAAGCGCCCGAGGGGCCTTCCCAAGCGACATTACCGTTGAGCAGCACTTGGGCTTTGTTGCCCACATCGCCACTCCAGAGGTTCCAGCTAACTGACACATCGGCAGCATCTTTAATGGTTACCAACTGATTGTAAGCCGTAGCGGCTTGATTCACTTCGATAATCGCGAACTTGGTTTCGCCCCAACCTATAGTCGGTTTACCGGGCGCTGCAGCAAATGCATTGGCACTCACGGTAGATGCCAGTGCAGAGGCTACCAGCAAGGCTGATGTTGAAATTTGAGTCTTGAACATGAGATATCCCTATTGAATTTTTTATATGAATCAATAAGGCAAACAAAGCGTAGACAGGAAACAACACTCTTAAGACCATGCAAAACGATTAACGATTGCACGAAGAAAAACCTGTGGTATCCCCGCTATCATAGGTACAGACGAACCCTTAGACCGGAGGCTTTGCGTCCCAGTTTTTCAACTGGTTTGCCTTTTACACACAATGACAACGTTGTCATTGCGATAATCAGCATAGACGTAAGCACAATAAAATTGCAACAAAATATTATCAACTAAGGTAGTGGTCTGATAAGAAAGGCATCAAACACAATTAAGTCAACCCTAATGTTTGCTTTAATAATTAAGGTTTTACTGATTATTTCAACCATAAAAAAACAGGACACGATAAACCAAAGGCATCACCTGTCCTGTTTTCTATTTCACCATTTATGCTGCTAATACGGCTTAAACCGCTAGCACTGAGCCGCTGAACTCTAATAACTCAAAAGCATAAGCAAACAGCATCTATGATCCTTGTGCGCGGGGATAATCCCTTGCGAGCATCACTGACAAACCTCGGCACACTAAGGTTTCCATATCATCGACACGATTGATTTTCATCTCAGCTAAGGGCGCGCTTAATGCCATTTGTTTTAAACTTTCGAGGCAACCTTTGTAGTAAGGGGCACTGTTCATCATGTTGCCTGCGAGCCAAATTCGATTGGGATTAAATAAATTAACGGTCCACGCCAACCCCATTCCAAGGTAACTGCCCGCACGGTATAAATCATCCTGAGTGGTGATTTTACGGCTGCGCACAGAATCGCCACTGGCGAGTTGCTCTAAGCTAAATTCACCTGATTCTGTCATCACGCGGCAATGCCCCAACTCGCCTGCAACCCCCGTCGCACCGGTAAAGGCTTGCCCATTAAACGCAATCGACATCCCTATCCCTGTACCGCACATGACCAACAACTCACAGGCATATTTGGCATCGCACGTGGCTTGCATACCCGCATCCATATCGTTGCAGATAAACTTAAGCTCACCTTGGGTTTTCACTGTATCGAAGCTCAAGCCATTGAGCCCAGGTAATGATTTACAGGCAACCAGACGATTATTTTGTACCAGTCCTGGTACGCCAATCGCTAATTGATAATCTTGTAAGTCGTAATCGCGTTCGAGCGCAGCGATTTGATTATTTAACTCTTCAATTTTAAAACCTTCGCCTGTGGGAATTTTATATTGTTCTGTATGTCCCGCGAGCTGAAGTTCGAACAGGGCTGTCGTACCGCCCACATCTATTGTTAGTATTTGCATCGCTTACTCCACTGATACATGCGCCCCACTCTGACCCCGAGCGGAGATGGCAAATGTTAGCATAGGGTCCAAATGTTAGCGATTGAATAAAACTTAAGTAGCTAATTTGTAAGGAACAAGTCTAGAAAAACATGACTGACATTTTGTTTTACTCAGGTTTTATGCTAAGAGTCACACAAATATTTTATGCTAAGAGTCACACAAATAAATTAAGGATTTAAAAGCTTAGCTTGCCCATCGCAGTCAGCACAAATTCACGATTGTATACAAAATCCTTTATTCGCTCCCCTTGCATCCAGCGCATTAGGCTTGCGATAATCCGAGCTGGTTAGAACTCAAATAAACGTATCCTTAGGCAAGCTTTGCCTATCGACTCGCACAGCGTGCAAGTCTCACTTGGAGCCCATATGTCACATTCAATTGCCAGCCGCCTCGACGCTATTCGCAGCGAATTATCTTCCGCCAATCTCGATGCTTTTATCATTCCTCGCGCCGACGAGTATCTGGGCGAATATGTGCCAGAACATAACGAACGTTTGTACTGGGCAACCCACTTTACCGGTTCGGCAGGTATGGCTATCGTATTGAAAGATAAAGCCGCTATCTTTACCGACGGCCGTTATACGGTTCAAGTTCGTCTGCAAGTGGATGCCGCACTGTTCAGCTATGAAAGCCTGACAGACACGCCACAAATTGAGTGGTTATGTGACACGCTGCCAGCGGGATCTCGCGTTGGCTTTGATGCACGCTTACATACTTTAGCTTGGTATGAAAATGCCAAAGCGACCTTAAGCAAAGCCCAAATTGAATTAGTAGCGGTTGAACAAAATCCTATCGATTTGCATTGGCAGGATCGCCCCGCACCCTCGAGTGCGCCAATCACGTTATTCAGTAACGAGAGTGCCGGTAAAACCAGTCTGCAAAAACGTACTGAAATTGGCGCCTTAGTGAAAAAAGCCGGTGCTGATGTTGCTTTGATCGCCGCCTTAGATTCTTTCTGCTGGCTATTAAACATTCGCGGTAACGATATTCCGCGTCTGCCTGTCGTGCTCGGCAGTGCCCTGCTTCATGCTAATGGCGATATGCAGCTGTTTACCGATTTAAGCAAACTCCCTGAGGGCATTGAGGAGCATGTCGGTGCAGGCGTTAGCTTTAAGGACGAGGCCACGCTCGCCGATACACTTGCCAGCTTGCAAGGCGTCAAACTGCTGGCCGATCCAAACTCGGCTAACGCTTGGGCACAAAATCTCGCCCGTGAAGCGGGAGCGAAATTGATTGCTGGAATTGATCCCGTTTCTTTACCTAAAGCGCAGAAAAATCCTTCAGAACTTGCCGGAATGCGCGCTTGTCACATTCGTGATGGCGTTGCTGTAAGTCGCTTCCTTGCATGGTTAGATGCCGAAGTTGCCGCCAAGCGTATGCACGATGAAGCCACACTTGCCGATAAATTAGAAAGCTTCCGCCTGCAAGATGAGCGCTATCGCGAGCCAAGTTTCGACACCATTTCAGCAGCAGGCCCCAATGCCGCCATGTGCCATTACAATCACAACAATGGCACACCAGCGATGATGACGATGGATAGCATCTACTTAGTGGATTCTGGCGCGCAATATATCGATGGCACCACAGATGTGACCCGTACTATTGCGATTGGCAAAGTCACTGATGAACATAAAAAAATGGTCACGCTGGTGCTAAAAGGCCATATCGCGCTGGACCAAGCTCGCTTCCCTAAAGGCACTTCAGGCCAGCAACTCGATGCATTCGCCCGCCAATATTTATGGCAACATGGCTTTGATTACGACCACGGCACAGGCCATGGCGTGGGTCACTTTTTAAGTGTGCACGAAGGTCCGCAGCGCATTGGTAAAAATGTCAACGGTATCGCACTGATGCCCGGCATGGTGCTTTCCAACGAGCCGGGTTACTACCGCGCTGAGAGTTTTGGCATTCGCTTAGAAAACTTAGTCGTAGTGCAACACTGTGAAGCACTGAAAGGCGCTGAGCGTGAGATGTATGAGTTCGATGCACTGACTATGATCCCTATGGATGCCCGCCTTATCGATAAGAGCCTGCTAACGCAAGGGGAAATCGACTGGTTCAATGCTTACCATCAGCAAGTGTTTAATACACTTTCGCCGCTGATGTCCGGTGATGAACTCGCGTGGTTAACGCAAGTAACTAAAGCGATTTAGAGCGATTTAGCACTCCTGCGGATAAGTAGCGATTTAAGTCGTCATTTAAATCATCTTCTACATCCGTTATATGCTACAAAATAAAACGCCCAAGGCTATGAGCCTTGGGCGTTTTTTTTAGCACTGCTTCTGTATTTTCAAGGCCTAGTCGTATTTCAATAGCATGCTTTCAGCTCATAGTTTCGAAGCATGGTTTCAAAACACATTTTCAATTTCAAAACACGATTGTAAACATGAGCCGCTAGACCATAGTAGGCTGCGCCATAGGCTGATAAGCATCATCCAGCGATGCCTTAGATAACACTTCAAACTCCTGATGAATTACCATAAAACAATCGACTAACTCAGGATCGAAATGCTTACCTTTCCCTTCAATAATTAGGTCGATAGCCTCTTGGTGGCTAAAGGGTCGCTTATAACATCGCGGCGAAGTCAGCGCATCATAGACATCCACTAAGGCAACTATGCGTGCCGAAAGCGGAATATCCTCACCTTTCAACCCTAAGGGGTAACCACTACCATCCCACTTTTCATGGTGACCCGACGCGATATCTTGGCCCATCCGAATAAACGTACATTGGGGCGCATATTCCAACAAACTGCGTAGCACTTGCCCACCAATCACAGGGTGAGCTTTGATCTGCTCAAACTCCTGCGGGGTTAATTTACCCGGTTTGAGTAGAATCGCATCGGCAATACCGACTTTACCTATGTCGTGCAAAATGGCCGATAGACTAATATCTTGAATAAAATCATCGTTTAATTCAGCAGGTGGATTGTCGGCCTGCAACCGCTGCGCCGCGAGCATTTTCGAATACTGCCGCATACGTAGTAAGTGCGCGCCCGTTTCGTTATCTCTGTATTCAGCAAGTTTGGCCAACCCTAATACAGTCGCTTGGCGCGAGGCTAAGGTTGAATCGAGTGAATCAGCCAACTTACCTAATAAATAAGTGATGGTTAAGGTCAGCATGGCATTGGTTACAATAAAATTAACTACAACAACGGCCCAAATACCCAAACTGTAACCGTGAATATCAGGCCAGTTTAACCAACCAAAATGATAGGCAAGCCCAATCAGTACCAGACTCAGCCCATTCAAATATTGGGCATATAAGCTCGCGCGACGGCCTAAAAAAATGCCCACTAATGGCGGAAAGATAAATAACCAGAAGAACCCCGCACCCGATGGACCAATCGCAATCAAAAAACCTACGCCGATAGCAAACGCTAACAAACAGCCACAGCCAAAACGCGTGCTATCAGCAAGCTTAGGAAAATACAGTAAAACCAATAAAAACAAATAAGCCAGCGTATCGAATACCACCATAGACCAAAGATCGGCGATGACACATAAATACACGCTGGTGATATATACGGGCACGCAGAGAAGCGCAAGGAAGCCAAATAGACGTTCAAAAATCAAACGTCGCCAATGGGGCAGTGCCGTTGTCGTCCCCAAGGACGCGGTAGCCAATTTCGCTACGCCACGTCTAAGTGATATCGCCATGGGAAAATCCTCTTATGTTGCATTCCCGCTATGAGCTAATGAAGCTGATCTTATGAACCTAAGCTAATGAACCTGAGTTAATAAACTAAAGGGTGCGAATAAGATGACAAAACTGAGGCAAAGCCAGATAAATCACACATCCAGCAAGCCATAGTTTATTGCCCATTAAAGAATAGACTATGACAAATAAACCGTCCGAATGAATGCCGCGATATGGCAAACGAATCAACGACATTAGGCCAATGCCACCGCACAGATTTTGCAAATAATATGATGCCTACTTTCTACTCAATATCTGTTAAAACAATAACCCTATACAAAATACTGAAATTTGCGTTTTAGCAGGATAAACGCTCGTTTAACTCCATATTCGCATTACTTAAAATTTTTATATTTTGCAATAGCTTACAAATACAACGAACGATTGATTTTTATGGGTAAAACATCAAAAACCGCTCTCCTATACCCATACAAAAATGATAGTCTTATCACATAACAAGCTTACCCCAATGAGAGTAAGCGCAAGAAAATTAGCGCCTAACACCGCGCCCCTGAACCCTAATGAATCACATCGGCCCTGAATGGACACACTAAATGAGCCAGAGTAACGCGTCAGCCCACAGAACACTGAATGCACAGAGATCAGATCAAGAAATCCGCTTAACACCACAAGATGAACTCATTTCCACCACCGACACTCGCGGTGTCATTACTTACGTTAATGCCCGTTTTGCCGAAGTCTCAGGCTATAGCGCCCAAGAGTTAATTGGTAGTGCCCACAATATGGTTCGCCATCCCGATATGCCGAGCGCCGCCTTTAAAGAAATGTGGGAAAAGCTTAAGTCGGGCCAATCTTGGCGCGGCATAGTAAAAAACCGCTGTAAGAATGGTGGCTTCTATTGGGTCGATGCCTTTGTCTCACCATTATTTGAAAACGGCACTATCGTTGGTTATCAATCGGTGCGTATTCAGCCTCAAGCAGCCTACGTCAGCAAAGCAAATGAGATATACCAAAGACTTAAACTGGATAAATCCATTCCTAAGCCCTTAAGCTTAATGCAGAAACGTATCCTCTCGGCGGTTGTCGCCTCGACCGGCTTACTGATCGCAGGCTACTTTTGGGGCTGGGGCGTGATTATCGCGGGAGCAGTTTTGATGAGTTTAAACTTGGCTATATTCTACGATGAGGCCTTTCGCATTCCCGCTAAACTGATTGAAATGCAAACCAAATACGACTCTATCAGTCGCTACATCTACTCGGGTGCCGATACGTCTTCTATCCTCGATTTCCAGCTCATCATGCTGCAGGCCAAAATGAGTGGCGTACTGGGGCGCACACAAGATCAAGCCAATCAATTGCATGCGATTGCCGATCAATTAGTGGTCGCGACCGAGCAAACCTATGTCAGCCTAGATCAAGAGAAAAGTCAGCTAGAACAGCTCTCTAGTGCGATGGAAGAAATGAGTTCAACCATCACAGAAGTCGCGCAGAATACCCATCTGACGTCAACCAGCATCAATACCGCCTACGATCTTTGCCTTAAAAGTAGCGCCAATATGAAGGCCAACACTCAAAAAGTGGAACAACTGGCCAAGTCTGTTGCCGATGCAGCTAACAATGCCCATCAATTGAATAAAGAAGCCGAGCAAGTTGCTAATGCGATGGGCGAAATTGACTCCATCGCCGAGCAAACTAATCTTCTCGCCCTCAATGCGGCGATTGAAGCTGCCCGTGCAGGTGAACAAGGCCGAGGGTTTGCCGTGGTCGCCGATGAAGTGCGCGCGCTGTCGAGTCGAACCCAACTGTCGACCAACAGTATTTCAAAAAGTGTCGATAAGATGTTCTCTATGCTCAACATATGGGCCAAAGAAATGGAACAGAGCCGCCAACATGCGGAGCGCTGCGCTAGCGACATTCAACTGTCCGCCGACAATGTGAATACCCTTTACCAAGAAGTGAGTGATATCCACACTTTTGCCCAGCAAAATGCGGTCGCAGCGGATCAACAGCGTCAAGTTGTTAATGAGATTGCCAGCAACATACATTCCATCACCCATTCAAGCGTAGAAAACTTAGCCGCAACCCATCTAATTGGTGATGCTGCCCATCTGCTTAAACACAATGCCGAGAAGGCCCTCGGCCTGAGACGCACCTTCGGTTAGTCATAAGCAAGATATAAAATGCCGCAGCCAAAACTGCGGCATTTTTCTATCGCGTTCTTTTCATTCGCTCTTTCCGCCAGCCGTCACTCAACCTTAAATCATACTCTGCTAAGAGCATACTCAATCCAGAGCTAACTCAGCCCAGAGCTTGCAGAATTGGCCCTATCCCGCCTGAGCAGTCACTAAGGCTTTTATCTCTTGGCGATAAAATGATGCAGATAAAATGCCAAAACACTAAAAAGTTCAGGTTTTAACCGAAATTTTTGCTATACTCCGCGCCCGCCATTTTTCTTATAAAATCTGTGTGGAAGAATGAGCCAGTCGGCACGCCTCTCTCCTTAGTCGAGTAAATAATAGAGGCTCGCGGTGCTTGAATGTTTGAATAAGTGAACGATAGGAATCCAAAATGAGATTTGAATCTTTTAGTTTTTCCCCCGAGATTTTGCGCGCTATCTCAGATTGCGGTTATCAACAAATGACGCCTATTCAGCAGCAAGCGATACCTGCTATCCGCCGCGGCCAAGATGTCTTAGCCAGTGCCCAAACCGGTACGGGTAAAACCGCCGCTTTCGCGCTGCCGATCCTGCAAAAGATGGTTGAAAAGCCAAGCGAAACGTTAAAGTCGAATGCCCGCGTATTAATCCTTACGCCGACCCGTGAGCTTGCGGCTCAAGTGGCTGACAACGTTACGGCTTACTGCAAATACTTAAACTTCAGCGTGTTAACCATTTACGGTGGCGTAAAGATAGAAACACAAGCGCAAAAGCTGAAACGCGGCGCCGATGTAATCGTTGCCACCCCAGGTCGCTTACTTGAGCACCTTACCGCCTGTAACTTAAGCCTGTCGAACGTCGACTTTTTAGTCCTAGACGAAGCCGATCGAATGCTCGACATGGGCTTTAGCGCCGATATCCAAAAGATCCTGCAAGCGGTCAATAAGAAACGCCAAAACCTGTTGTTCTCAGCCACTTTCTCAAGTGCGGTAAAAAAACTCGCCAACGATATGATGGTTAAACCGCAAGTGATCAGCGTTGATAAGCAAAACACTACAGCCGACACCGTCAGCCAAGTCGTTTATCCGGTTGAACAACGCCGTAAACGCGAACTGCTTTCTGAGCTTATCGGCAAGAAAAACTGGCAACAAGTGTTGGTATTTACTGCGACCCGTGAAGCCGCCGATACGCTAGTCAAAGAATTAAACTTAGATGGCATCCCATCTGAAGTGGTCCACGGTGAAAAAGGCCAAGGCAGTCGTCGCCGCGCCCTGCGTGAGTTTGTGGCAGGTGATGTACGCGTACTGGTTGCCACCGAAGTTGCCGCCCGTGGTCTGGATATCCCAAGCCTTGAATACGTAGTCAACTATGACTTACCTTTCCTCGCCGAAGACTATGTCCACCGTATCGGTCGTACAGGCCGTGCGGGTAAAACTGGCGTAGCCATTTCATTTGTGAGCCGCGAAGAAGAACGTACCTTAGCCGATATCGAAAAACTGATCGGTCAACAAATTCGCCGCGTCACTGTACCAGGTTATGAAGTAGGCAGCCGCGAATTGCTATTAAAGCAATTGCAAACCCGCCGTAGCTTTGCCAAGAAGCAACAAAGAACCGACAATGTCGGCGCTCAAGTTACTGCTGAGAAAAACATGCAAGGCCGCCGCGTAAAAATGAAGGTGGGTCAAGCACCGAGCAAAGCGAAAAAGCTTAAGTAATCGCTAAAACGGGCGGTGTAAAACGCATAGCGTTTAACCCCATCCCACGTGTTTTAGTCTAATCGGCCACACAACTGTTGTGGCCGATTTTTTTATGCCCAATTCGATAAAGCACTGCCCGCTTTAACCAACAGCAATCCTTTATTGATAACAAAACGACCATAACGCGGGGAACAAACTCAGCAACGTCGCCCCCGCTAGCAATCGCTCACGTCCGTTAAGCTTTTTACCATCAACAACTTGGCGGCGACTGTAGAGAAACAAGAGTAACCCTGGGCCGTAAAGTAGCAAGGACAGCAACAGATACTCGACGCCTGCGGCATAGAGTAGCCAGAGTCCATAACCGCTCGCCACCAGCGCCACGATTCTCATCAGCCCATTGCCCTGTCCACTCAAAGAAAGCTTCAGCAGGAACAGTCCAATCAATAGATAAGGCACTAAAATCATCGACGTAGAAATGAGTAGCAGATTGGTATACCCCTTACCCAGCAGCCACACCAGTAACAAACAAAACTGCACTGTTAAGCTAGATAACCAGAGGGAAGCGATCGGCGTGCCATTGCGATTCTGCCGCAAAAAGATGGCAGGGAAAGCACCGTGGCGGGCTGCGCTGAAAGGCACCTCTGCCGAGAACAGGGTCCAACTCACATAGGAGGCCAGCACAGAAACAATAAGCCCGACGCTGATCAGCGCCTTGCCCCAAGAGCCGCTCATGTGCCCCATCAGTCCCGCCATAGAGGGATTAGGCAGTGCTGCAAGTTCAGGACGAGCTAAAATCCCCAGCGCTAACACAGAGATAAGCACATAAAGTAGTAGCGCCAGCACGACGCCAAGGACAGTCGCCGTGCCCACATCCCACTTATTTTTAGCACGCGCCGATAACACAGCCGCACCTTCGATACCGGTAAATACCCAAAGCGTGATCAGCATAGTGTTACGCACTTGTTCAGACACTGGCACAGCTAAAGTGCTGGCCGCTTGGTCCTGAGCAAAAGTCACTGGGTCGAAGTAATAGCAGGCAAACAGTACAAACAGCAATAACGGCAAACTCTTGGCTAATGTCGCCACCAGATTGAACATGGCGGCCTGCTGTACGCCGCGGGAGACCAACCAATGCACCGCCCACAAAATGCACGACTCACCGATAAAAGCGGCCAGCGTATTACCCTCGCCAAACCAAACTTGCTGCGGCGTATCGACAAAGCTGCCAAGGGCGGCAAACGCAATCACTAAATATCCCACCACGCCTATGGTGGCGCAAAGCCAATAGCCCCAAGCAGAAAAAAAGCCCACCAGCTCACCAAAACCGGCTCTGGCGTAGGTATAAATGCCGCCATCAAGCTCTGGCTTCAAGCGCGACAGATAGAGGAAACTCGCAGCCAATGCCAAGATGCCCACACCTGTGATCCCCCAGCCAATCAGCACAGCTCGAACACCCGCCACTTCGGCCATGTTTTGCGGCAGGCTAAAAATCCCAGCACCTACCATAGAGCTGAACACTAGGGCTGTGAGTGACCAGAGACCTATCCTGTTCTCTTTCATACAAAATCCTTAGCGCAAACGACTAGAAAGAGCCTGAATGTGTTCGGGACCAATGCCGCAGCAACCACCGATAAGCGAAGCCCCTACCGCGCGCCAACGCTCAGCCCAACCGAGATAATCAAGCGGCCCGAGATCGGCACGGATCTCATCCAGACCATCGTTAGCCGTCGCCTCTTTCGGTTGAGGAGGAAACGCATTGGCATAGGCACCGAGTCGAATATCAGCACGCCCCAGAGCACTCAATCTATCGCTGGCCACCTGTAATGCCGCCTCAATCACCTCAGGCTGACAGCAGTTGAACAGAATCGCATCCACACCGACTGCTACTAATGCGTCGATAGCATCTGCCACTCGCTCACCGGAGCGTAGTGTCGGTTCGCTACCTAACGTCTCGTCCTCTAAGGTGAAAGAAACCCAAAATGGTTTGCCATCTTCTGGCAGCAAGGCCTTGATGGCTAAAGGCTCGGCAATCAAACTCATGGTTTCGGCTAACCAGAGATCGACACAGGGTGATAACGCTCGAATGAGTGGCAGCGCCAGTTCCCTCACCCTCACGGCCTCAAATAAATCGGCACGGTAAGAGCCAAACAAGGGTGGCAATGAGCCCGCGACGCGAACTGCATTTGCGTGTTCATCCGCGACATCCCGTGCCAGTTTGCCCGCCAATGCAGCCAGCGCTTCACCATCGGCGGCAAAACGCTCGTCACCGATATGGAATGGCACGAGTGCATAACTGTTGGTGGTGATGACTTTGGCCCCGCAGGCTACGTAGGCTTGATGTACCTCAGTCACGGTTTGCGGCGCTTCTATCAGGGCCAACGCCGACCACTCAGGCTGGCGAAAGGGTGCGCCCCGTCTTGCTAACTCACGCCCCATGCCACCATCCAAAACCCACAGTTGCTGCTTATCCATCTTGCTTACCTCAATCTTTTATGCGACTTCGTTTTACTAAGGCACTCATAGTTAATGAGAATCCTGCTACCTAGCACCTTGCTGCGTTCGATGACGACAATGCATAGTTTCAATGAGTACCTTAATAACTGCAAAACCATCTAGACACCTAGATGGCCACAACAAAATAACGGAATCTCGATTTAGCCGCAATCGATATCAGTAAAAAACACAGATTAATCTCAAACTTGAATAAATGGTTGCCGCTGCGCTACGAAAATATGCCCAGTTAACGGCAAGAGACGGGGTATTGATGGGGACACTGATTGAAGACATTGATGAGGACATCGATAAATGTCATTACTGCGTAATACATTCAACAACACAGAAGTTGATGGTAAAAGTGGAGAACAAGATGATTGCCCTCCATGTCTTTGGATAATATGAGATGGATATTTACCCAAGTCGTTTAACTATTTCCAGCCCTGCAACCAAAGGTCTTCATCTTTTAAATCATGCCAGTTTATAGGTATAACTCGCTTTGACATCACAGCCTCAATTGAACACGAGATCACTAAGCCTTCCTCATCAAATTCAATCTCAGTGACTAAAAAATGTTTTTCTTTATTGGTCGGCTTAACGGCGGTCCACTTACTGTTGAGTAATTTCTTAGGGTTAATTTTATTCATCAAAACTCCGCGTGACAGCTAATTTACTGGGTTATGTAATAACTTCCGCTAATCCCCGTTCCTTTAGAGACTCGCTTAAGAGCGCCTTGGCCAATACGAACAATATAGCAAGGCCGCGCAATGGCACTTACACAAAAAACACTTAAGCGAAGATCTCGCAAACGAATATGACTTAAGCAACAAATTACACAAGCAGATCTCAGTACTGGAGCAGATAAAAGATAACTGTCGGTGCTTAGAAACGCAGCCATTGAAAGATAACGTTAGGAATGCCCATGTCAACCATACTAAAAACACTTTGCCTCGCTGGCACTTTATTGCTCACTAGCTTTATGACTCTGGCGCAGCCCATTGCCAGAGATGAGTTTTCCATCAGCCCGCTACTCAATGGTCAGCAAATTCCTAAGGTAAACTTGCAAGATATCAAGGGTAAAACTGTCGATTTAGCCGAATTAACCCAGCAAAAACCGACCATCTTTTTCTTTTACCGCGGCGGCTGGTGCCCATTTTGTAACAATCAAATGGGACAGTTAAAAGCGATTGAGCCTGAATTATTAAAAATGGGCTTTCAGTTAGTGGGTATTTCACCCGATACACCAGCTCAACTTAAGGCTTCGGCGGCAAAAAATGAGCTTAAGTATCTACTGCTTTCCGATGAAAAAATGCTGGCAGCGCAAGCCTTTGGCTTAGCTTTTTACACAAGCGAAAAGGTCACTGAGATCTATACTTCGCGTCTTCATGTTGATAATCCAATGTGGACGACTCCCGAGGGAGCCAAGCGTTTAGTCTTACCTGTGCCCGCCATTTATATTAGCGATGATAAAGGTTTGATTCATTTCCAATATGTTAATCCTAACTACAAGGTCAGACCCGCACCTAAACTGATCTTAACCGCCGCAAGTTTGGTGGGATCGCAAGAATAAATATCGGTTTATCGACCGCTTTGCTAAACTAGCTCCGCCGCAATCAATATCGTCCAAGTTCAAATAGATAACATCACTTCAGCCCGCGGCGGAGTCATAATGAATTCTCAAACCTATAACCAAGCTGTGCTCGAACTCGCCCTTGCGGGTCTTGCCGATTTAACCGCTTCAGCACAGACCAAGAAAGCCCAGCGCACTTCTGCGCAGGAAAGTCATTTTTTGTGTAATTGGATGGTCGAGTCCTTAAAGGAAAAACGCTTTTCTAAACTGGTAGCCGACGATCTCACGGCTTGGATACGTTTGGCTCGCAGCCAAGGTGCGGGCGCCGAACTCAAGCGTTTGCTAGAAAGGATTGTGCATCAATATCAAACAGTTGAGACATCAGAGCAAGCGTTAGGTACGGCATTAAATGCTATGATAGAAACTTTAAAGCAAGCCGAATGGTTGGTCTTTACTGACACTGAAATCAGCGCCAAGCTCAAACTCGATGGTGATGGCCAATCTAGCTTAGTAATTGATGCAAAAGAATTTAATCAACATATTAAAGATAATCAGTTGGTCAAACCAATCAACTTATATGTCCGCGCCGATGAACAGACCCTAACGCGTATCGCCCTATCCCATGGGTTATTACTCAGCCAAGGCAATAAGAAAACCAGCTTGGTTAAGCACCATAAAACCTACCAAATTTTCCCGCATAATCAGCAGCCCGCCCTGTGTCAGCTATTGGCTTAGGTGTCATAGCGTAAAGTGTAATGGCGTAAAGGTGAAAACTGTTTAACTATGGCTGATGTGACTGATTGTGACCCAATAAACAATTTATTCACACAGTTTAGGTAGAATGGCCATCGGATAGGCCTTGGCTAAAGCAGAGATAACAAGGATAAAAGCAATATGGTTAAGCGATGTTTGCAGTATAAACACTTAGTTCGATTTGCCTTGTTCGCCCTTTGCTTGACTCAACCACACGCCTATGCGGAGCAGCTCAAATACAATATCACTGGCTCCTATTCTTGGTATCCGTATTTTATCGGCGATCAAGCCGAGGCGCCGGGGATGATCACTGAGCTTATCCCGATGATTCTATCCCTCGCTAAAATCGACGGTGAAATCCTCACCTTGCCGCCAAAGCGCACTAATAACGCTCTGGAAACCGGTCAACTCGACTTTGATATCGTCAGCCCAAGTTGGTTTGAAAAGCAGGATTTGGGGCCGCTGTTTGTCAAATCCGCCCCCATAATGCAAATCACCGAATATGTGGTCACCCTGCCTGAAAATGTCAGTAAATATAAGGATATCGACCAGATAAAAGGCAAACAAATCGGGACAGTGCGCGGTTATTTATACCACGACGATAAGGACTTTATCCGTGCCGACTTTACCTCTGAGCAAGAGTTAGTCAAAGCCTTAGATAAACACAGAGTCGATGCGATTATTTCCGGTAATTATCCAGCCTTGTATTGGTCGACTCAGTTGCGGATCCCTGTCGCCCTTGCGGCGGTGCATTCCGATGGGGACTTAGTGTTTAGGTTACGTAAGGAACATGCCGATTTGCTGCCTGCCATCAATCAAGCGATTGCGACACTGAAGGCCAATGGTAAAATTGACGAAATCATCAAAAAGTACACTCAAACGCTGGCAAGCTAATCTCACGCTAGCTATATGAGATATTGCGATAAAAAAGCGCCCAAAGGCGCTTAATCAATATCAATGAGGTCGCAGAATCTCAGTTTGACCATTCACAAGGATCATAATTAGCGAGGACGGCCGCATAGCTGTGACTCAATCCCAGAGTCGAGTAGTAATAACCTTTCCCCTGATTATCCACTGCATAATGGATATCCTCGGCCCCAAGCTGTTGTGGTAATTGCTCACGCACATTGGCTAATGTAGGCTCATCATAAAGATAGGGGGCAAACGTCAGTACACTCTCCAGATAGACCTCAGTATGGCGGCAGCTATTGCGACGGATCTGGGCAATAATCGCCTCAAACGCTTCACCCCGCTCCAATGCTAACCATTGCTCAGCGTAACGTTCAACTATGCTTCTGTCGGAATAGAAGAAATACCGCTTATCCGACAAACGCATCTGCACATCATTGTAAGCCTCATTGAGGATCAGGCGAATATAACGACCAACCGTTTGCTCATTCTCCCACTTAAGCCCTGCCACGGCGGCGATTTGCTCCGCCGTGACTAAGCGTCCGTGTTGGCTAAATACTCTGATATAACCGACAAGTTCAATCATAGTGTCCAACTATAGTGTTCAACTGGGTAACAGGCCTCGCGCCGCCAATCTATCGGCAACAAACCCTAAGCCAAACTTGTCGAGCGTGGCCCGAGTTGGCGCACCGGTTTGAATATCCCAACCAAAGGCTTCATAGAACATGTCCAGCGCCGTTTGCATATCAGCGCGGTCCATCTTAATGGTGCCCTCATCACCAAAGTTTTTATCTGGATTCAAATCATAAACCCAGTCACTAAGCACATCATGCTCTTCACGCATATTGCTTTCATTCATTTGCAATACGGTTAAGGCGCGGTGTAAATGCAGCACTCTTTCCGCCTTGAAATCTAACTCAGTCTCACTGGTTTCAATCCCAGTCACTAAGCTGAACATCTGCGATTCAATGGTGCTATCGCCTTCATAGTTACGATTTTTATCCGGTGATGCCAGCAGTGGGAACATCCAGTTACACAGAGTCAGCGAATCATGTAATACGTTTTTCACCAGCGACCATTTTGCAAAACGGATCTTAGCCGCATTGATTGGGGTATACCAATTCACCTTATCGAATGCCCCTTCACCCCATTTTTTCTCGGCAATCGCGACTGTCATATCATGTGGCAACCCACTGTTAACTATGTTGATGTGGGAATGGCACTGGGCATCACGGTTAAAGACGACGTTAATTAAGGTACCAACCTGCCCCGCGGTTTCACTGGCATGGTGAACGGCAGCATTGGTTTTCTTGTTGAATACCTTAGTGGCACTTTCTTTGTGAATATCCCAATAACCTAATGCAGGATTGGTTCCATCTAAACCCCAGCGCTTGATCAAATCATATAAGCCGTCGGCCATATGGGAGATTTCACCTTCTTTAAACGCCACTCTGCGATAAAAATCCAGTAAGAAAGCGGGATCTTGATTATCCCAAAGCGCCCAAGGAATACTGTTAAATTCATCTTCGGGTAATAAATGCTTAAACATATCCTTTGTTTTTAGGAATTTAAATAGATGAGAAATGGAACCATAGTTACACCAAATACCATAGTCATCGAGAATATGAGCCCCTAAAGCCCCCACCATTGCGTGTGCTTCGGTACCATTTTTGGTGCCCATTAAATACTGCGGTACAAGGAATCCCATACAGACGTTAGATATATGTTCGGTTTTACGACCGTATTTGCTTTTCAATTCAGGGACTTTAAGCTCGCAGAAGCAACGTATTGGGCATGAATGACAGCCCCCCGTACGCTTCATCCACTTATTGGCGTATTCCACACCTATGTAGCTTTCTGCCATCGAGGTTCGAAACCCAATACGATTGCGTTCATTCCATGGCACTTCGCCTAAATCGATTTCTTGATCGGCAGCGCCCCACTTCAAACCGGGCCGAGATTTCCAGCGGCTGATGGGTGCTGAGTACTCAGCCCAAGATTGCGGCGTTGAAGGTACGACACCATTATTGTTGGCACCGATAATCCCTAAAATATGGTCATCTAAGGCACGCATCTTTTCATTATTGGCGGCGATTTTAACGGCGCCAGTGCCAATAATGCCGATCCCTTTACAATTTTTTGACCCCATTACCGAGCCATGACCACCGGCAGAGTGCCCGCCCTGGGTCATAATCACTGACAGTGGCACTTGGTTTTCACCCGCTTGGCCAATCGCAGCGACCTGTGCGTTGGGTCCCATCATTTGCGCGATCATGGCGTGGGTGTCGAATATGCCTTTACCCCATAGGGCATCGGCGGGTTCAATCGTAACCTTATCATCCACAATTTTCAGCCACACTGGGCTACTCGCCTTGCCTTCTATCGCAATCGCATCGAAACCTGCAAATTTCATTGCGGGTGAAAAATGCCCACCAAAGTGACCATCGGCAATCAGATGTTTTTCAATGACGGGACTACGGGAAGTAATAGTTGTTCGTCCCGTACAAATAACGCCCGACCCCGTTAATGGCCCAGCGGAAAAGACAATAATATTATCTGGGTCGGTGGCAGTGATATTATCTTTATGGTCATCCCACAATATTTTATAACCAATACCCATACCACCGATATAATCATAATATTTATTGATTGGCTCATACCATATATGATTAGTTGTTAAATTAACTCTGAGGACTTTACCCGCCCAACCGCCTATTTTATCACTCATATTACTTCTCCTGAATTTAAGAAACTAAGCCGGTGTATTTTTCATATTGTTCTAATGCAGCTTCAGCCTCTTCCCAGTTATAAAATTTAATTGCACCCGTAGGACAAACCTGCGCGCAGGCAGGATTACCATTACATAAATCACATTTAACGGCTTTCATTTTGCTGCGATCAACTTTAATGACCTGCTGAGGACACTTATCTGCACAATAACCACATCCGACACAACGTGCTTCATCAATCACTTTGGCACCAGTTTGTGCATTCGTTGAAATAGCCTGCTGTGGACAAACTTCAGTACAAACTTCACAGTGGCGACAAGTTGAAGGAACAACGGTTTTATCGCCGCACTCACCTCGTTGTATTTCATAGTCAAATTGCACACCATGTGGACCATAGTTCATATTTTTTTCAACTTTGACGCGGGCCAATGTAGGGCTACTGTCCCCTTCATGGTTCCAACCACAGGCAATTTCGCAGCGTCTGCAACTTACACAAACCGTAGGGTTTACCACCATGAGTCCACCAGGCATGACTTCTACGATTTCTTGGCTATTACTGTCACTGCCACAACCGGTTAGAAAACTTATCAATGTTCCGCTATAAACCGTACCGACAGCAACGCCCATACCGCCTTTAAGCATTCCTCTTCTGGTAATCATATTTGATCCTTTATTAGTCAAAGCAATATAATTAAAATATGCATACACTTTGATTCCCGACAATTTATGCTAAAGTAATTACGTCTTTGATTTTTAACCTGCGTCACAATTACCCATATTGGGACAGTATTAGTTCAACTTACATGACTTAAGCCAAAATAATGGTTTTCAGAATTAACAATTAAACATCTCGCAAATTCAAATAATGCCCCACATCAAACTATCTCAATATAATTAACAAATAACTTTTAAAATGGGTTAATTAAGTGCAATTCGGCTCATAACTAAGTTAATATCTATACCGCATACATTCCGATTAGAGTCCCGACAGAATCTAATTAAAAGGAATGGAAAATGATGAAAACGAATACCCGTTCTCAATGGAAAATCTTTACGCCAATGGCTATTGCAGTCTGTTTGATGACAGCCTGCTCCGATGGTGACGATGGGAAAGCAGGCCAACCTGGGGTTGTGAGTATCAGCATAGAACAAGCCGATACACTTAAAGCAACAATAGAAAATGTGGTTATCGATGCACAAACCCATGTGCAAATCGATTTTTTCCTCAGCAATGCCAATGGGATTTCGGTCACTGGGCTAGAAAGCCTGAAGGATCTCGATACCTTAGGTGTCGGTATTGCTAAATTGGCTCCACCACAGGCTCCTTATCAAGCCAAAACAGCCATAAGTACCGAGGCTAAGAGTACAACTGACCCTGCACTGCAGTGGACCAGTTACATCAATAATCAAGTAGAACCGGCCGCAAATGCCCAAGCGAATGCACAGACTCAGTGGCAAGCAGGCATTGAAAGCAGCTGTAAAGCGGCTTGTCTAACCTCATTAGGCGCGGGCCAATACCGTTACACTTTGAGTAAACCACTCACGGGTTACCCGCAATTTACGGGGATAGACACCCAGTACTCGCCAGAGCTCACCCACAGGATTTACCTAGAGTTAAAACCGTTCGCAAATAGCCCGATCGACACTCAGTTGATCAACAGCGTGTACGATTATGTGCCCGCCACGGGGCAAACCGTTGCAGCCGATATGGGCCGTAAAGTGATCGCGCCGGAACAAGCCTGTTTTCGATGTCATAACGCAGACTTAGCCAATACCGATACTCGCCTTTTGATGCACGGCAGTAAACGTTTTGCCTTTGAGGGCTGTGTTGTTTGTCACACAACTTACTCTGGCGATCCTGAAACGGGTAATAGCCTTGATATGGCGACATTGACACACCAGATCCATCAAGCCAAATATCAAATTGTCGGTTACAAGGGGCAGTTGTATGACTACGCCAAGGTGACCTATCCCGGTGATATGACCCAATGTCAGCAATGTCATATTCCCGGCGCAGCGGCGCAAAGTGGCAATAGCAATATCCCCAGCAAAACCGCTTGCCTTGACTGTCACCAAGCGCAAACTCCTGCGGATTGGAATGGCACTGTAGCGGGTTTATTCCACAACAGGGAAATTTTTGCCAATGCCTGGGCACTGGGTTGTAGCGGCTGCCACCCCGATAGCACTAATCCTAAAGGTGTCGGGCTTTTCCACAATGCCGCAGCGAAAACAGCCACTAAGCTGGTGAGCGATTACCAAGTTGAGTTGCTGAGTTCGCAGCTAAGTGTTGACACTCAAACCCTTGCGGTGACATTGCAAGTACAGCAAATGGAGCAACAACCTATGATTAAATCCTTCTGGCTGATTGCCGCAGGTGAAACAAATAGTGCGAACATGCCAATCAATAATGGCCAGCGTAAAGTGTGGGATTTAGTGGCAAACACGAGCGACGTCGCCTTAAAAATTACCGCACCCAATCAGCTAACCGTTACCATATCTAACCTGACGACTGCCGATTTTGGTGACCTGAGTCAATCAAAGCTCTACAGTAAACTGGTGCTCTGTGCCGATAAAAATACCGGCTTTACGGTTAACTGTAATAGCGCTAATCAAGAGGTGAGTCTCAGCGCCATTAACTCGCTAACCCTGCAAGGTCAAGCGGTTACGGCAAAAGCGAAAGTCGATGAACAGGCCTGTCGCCAATGCCATGATCAAGGATTAGAGGATAGAGTCCAATCGGCGCATCAAATGAATGGGATTTTTGAGCCCAATAGCAGCTGTGGCACCTGTCATGCGCCGCAAACGGCAACCGCACTGACCGATGGACAATGTCAAAGTTGCCATAGTAATGATGCGATTATGTATCTCAATGCGGGTGTAATGCACACACCAGGGGCCGACCAAATCAAGCCCTATCGCACCATCAACAATACTTTGAGCTACAGGGAAATGGTGCATTCACTGCATGCGGGAACCCGTACTGTAGTCGGTTTTGGCAACCCACGCCCCGAACTCACCTATCCAAATGCAAAAAACAATTGCAGTGTTTGTCATAGCACTGGACAGCTGGATCTTGCGGGACTGAGTGCACAGCAATCCCTATTAGTTGCAACGCCCGATGCCGCCAAACTAGGGCAAATTGCCGAGTATTCGCCAACCTTAGCAACCTGCGCGGCTTGTCACACGCTGACCGATAGTTTAGTCGTCCATGCACGCAGCTTTGGCGGGGTTTATCAAAGTGATGCCAGCGGTGGTCGAATTTACCAATCAGGACAGGAGTCATGCGCAACCTGTCATGCCGAAGGTCGCTCATCGGGGGTCGACAAGGTACACAAATAGGCCGTTAGATTTTATTGGCCTCAAAATAAAAACGCTCGCAAAAATGCGAGCGTTTTTAGTTAATCAAGCAGATTTAATCTCATAAAGCTAACCTCGTAAAGTTAGCTAAATCGACCTTACAGCTTAGGCACGCTTTGACTCTCGACCACCTGCGTTTGGCTGTAATCTTTAAGTCCAGCATGAGACGGCTTCACGCCACTTAACGCCTCGGCGGTTAAGGTGTTATTGCCGTTTAATAAATCATTTAAGGTGCCAGAGTCGCCATTCACTAAGCCCAATTCTCTAAGCATGGCATCAATCACCGGCGCATTGGCGCGGTAGTTTAATGCAGCGCTAGTCACTTGCTCGGCAATGCCGCCTTGATGGTGAGCAGCTTCGCCACCCGCGGCTAATTGATTGCCAGCGCCGTAGCCTTGAAGAATTTTAATGCCTTCGATGTTTTCCAACGGTTTAACGGCTTGTGCCACAATTTCAGGCAGCGCTTTTAAAATCGCGAGGGATTTTTGCAGGGCAATTTGCTCATCACTCAAGACGTTTTCGGCTTCGTAAAGTGCTTGCTTACCCGCAGCTTCAACGGCGTAGACCTTCTCATCCGCTTCGGCCTGCAGTTTTTTCGCATCGGCGCTAGCGCGCGCTTCAATCAGAATTGCACTCGATCTGTCTTCAGCTGCACGTTTCTCGGCTTCGGCTTGTACTGTCACACCTACCGCATCACGCTCAGCTTCTTTACGGGCATCAATCACTTCAATCTCTTTGCGACGATTCGCTTCGGCCACTTGGCGCGCTGTGATGACCGCTTCTTCTTTCTCAACCTTCAGTTTTTCAGCTTCAGCAGCACGGGCACGGGCGGCCGACTCTTCTTCAGATTTGGCCGCAACCGCAATGCGTTTTTCCTGCTCAGAAACTTCGATATCCCTTTGCTGTTGAATGCGCGATTGCTCAATCGACTTATATTTTTCAATCTCGCGGGTTTCGATATCCTTGGTCTTTTCGATTTCAGCGGTTTCAATAGCGCGCTCTTTAGCAATTTCGGCTTCGCGTTCTTCGCGGGCCTTATTTTCTTTCTGCTTAATGATTTCCGCTTTTTGATCGGCGCGTTTAAATTCCAAAGACTGTTGCTGGATCAGGCGCGCTTCTTCTTCCGACTTTTCAATCTCAAGGGATTCTTTTTCGGCTTCGAGGTTACGCTGCTCAATCTTAATCCGGTTATCCTGCTGGATATCGTTAGTTTCTTTGCGTTTCTCTTCGATAATCTTCGCTAAACGCGCACGACCTTCGGCATCGAATGCGTTGTTTTCATTGAAGAACTGCAGATCAGTTTGGTCAAACCCAGTTAACGAAACCGACTCGAGTTCGAGACCGTTTTTCTCCAGATCGTTAGCCACGTTATTTTGCACTCGTTGTACAAAATCGGCACGCTGCTCATGCATTTCTGTCATGGTCATTTCAGCGGCAACGGCGCGCAGCACGTCGACAAACTTAGACTCCATCAGCTTTTTAAGCTCTTCAACGCGGTTTGTGCGCGTACCTAAGGTTTGCGCCGCCATCGAAATACCATCTGAATTTGGGGCAACTCGCAAATAGAAGTCGGCCTTCACATCGACACGCATTCTGTCCTTAGTGATCAGCGCATCTTTCTGAGTTTTTTCCACTTCGATACGCAGGGTATTCATGTTGACCGAAATGGTTTCATGCAGCACTGGCAGTACGATAGCGCCGCCATCTTTAATGATTTTCTCACCGCCAAAGCCGGTACGCACAAAGGCCATTTCTTTGGTTGCACGTTTATATAACTTGGCAAAAATTAACCCGATCACGATAAAGCCAAGTAACAACATACCGGCAACGAGCAAAATAAAACTACCGGATGAACCGATATCAGTTAACACATCCATTTGATTTCCTTTCAATTGATTTATAGCTGGGGACGATTAATTATCAAAACACGTAGCAGACCAGACACGGCCTTCACGTTTAAGTAGCACGACTTGAGTGCCAGAGGCAAACTCGATGCCCGAGGTTTCAGGCTCGACTAAGACATAATGTTTTTGTTGGTGTTTATCGCGCACAACGGCTTCGGAAGGCATGCCTTTAATGGCGCAGCCTAAGGTAATAGTCGCGACATAGCCGCTCAAATCATCAAGCGAAATTGCGCTCGATTCATTTTTCGGCAAATGATCCGCCAGCACACGACCGAGATAACGGCAAGAAAAGGCACTCGCAACTATAGCTATCGGTAAGGTGAACAGTTGCGGCAGTAAAAGGCCAGCGACATTGAAACTGATAAAATTGACGATATAACCCGCAATCGCAAAACTGGTCAGCGCGAGCACAAACCAAATCAATAACGGCAGTCGATTGAGGCACAGCCAACCGGCAATGCCTGTGAGTCCACCGGGGCTGACATCGGCGTCATAATCCGCATCGATAGGCACCCATTGGTCTAGCGCACTCATCATGCTTAGGCCAATAACTAACGCGAAGGCTTCAAACACACCGAGGGCCAGAACACAGGCAAAAGCTATGGTGTAAGGTAAATTAGGCTGCTCAACTAAAAACGCCCACATAATCATCTCCTTGAACAATACAGCATTCCATTTATTTCACTGTAATTATCGACTTATGCGCCACAGAATAGCAAGCCAAGCCCTATTTCCAAACTAAAAATTTACCCTAAAATGGATTTTCACTGTAACCCTGCTGCGCCAAAATAGCGTGGGCTGTCATCGCCGATAATGCCATATCGACTCCGGGTAATAATGAGGCATTGGTTAAATCAAAATAGGCGGCGCTCTGTCCGCAGATATAAAACTTCACGTCGTGATCAACCAGAGCCTTAACCAAAGCGCGATTAGCGTTTACCGCACCTGAGTGCTGCTTGGCATAAAAAGCATCATCAGCTAAATCGCTGATGCCGCCACCGTGCACCACCATGGCCAGCTCGATATCAGTTTCGTTAACGCCTGCCGCCACATGCATATTGATAAAACGGGCTAAACTTTCGAGCTGACGATTTGCCTTCCCCACATCGGCCGCCTTACTCATATCAAAAGCCACTTTAAACTTCATGCCCTTAGGAATGGGCATCATGCTATCGACTTTGGCAATCTGACCAAACTCAGGAATTGCAGGCCCAGCCACAAATTTATCGGCGCCCGCCTGCGCCGTCGAAGCGATAGCGGCAAGGGTCAGGCACAGCGCAATCTTAAGCGTTTTAATGCTATATGATTTTGACTTCATTGTATTATTATCCTGTTATTGTTATTTATTCGCGCAGGTTTTATGCGCCAGAAGGGAAATTCCATGGGCACACCTAAGACTAAAGCACCAACGCCAAGTTACGACAAACTGACGGCACATTTCCAGAAAATTTCTCACTTTGAACATTTCAGCGCTTTGGGTGACTGGGATCAAGCGGCCATGATGCCGATGGGCGGCGGTCAAAATCGCGGCGATGCAATGGCAGAACTGGCGCTGCATATCCACGGTCTCAAAACCTCAGCCGTATTAGCCGAGCACTTACACGGCGCGGCAGATGAACCACTCTCAATAGAGCAGGAAGCCAATCTGCGGGAAATGCTGTACCAGTATCAACAGGCCAACTTAGTGCCCGGCGACCTAGTACAAGCCAAAACCAAGATGGCCTATCAATGTGAGAATGCGTGGCGCGAACAACGTAAAAATAATGACTGGCTGGGCTTTAAACCCAATCTAAAAGCGGTCATCGACCTTGCCAAGGAAGAAGCACAGATCCGCGGCGAAGCCCAAAATATCGCACCCTATGATGCCCTGCTCAATAAATTTGAACCGGGAATGACCACGGCAAAGCTGGAACAAACCTTTGGCGGCCTGAAAGATTGGCTACCGACACTTATCCAAGAAGTGCTGGCTAAGCAGGCAAGCGAGCCTAAGCTTGTGCTCAATGGTCCCTTCGATATCAGCTCGCAGCAAGCCCTTGGCCGTGACGTGATGGCGTTTTTAGGGTTTGACTTTAATCATGGCAGGCTGGATATGAGTAACCATCCATTTTGTGGCGGCGTGCCAAGCGATGTGCGGATAACGACTCGCTACAATGAGGCCGATTTTAGCAGTGCTATCATGGGTATAGTTCATGAAACAGGCCATGCCAGATACGAGCAAGGTTTACCTAAAGCGTGGCGCGGACAACCCGCAGGGCTTGCACGTTCTATGGGCGTCCACGAAAGCCAGAGTCTATTTTGCGAAATGCAGCTTGGGGCAAATCCGGCATTTTTACGCCAGTTACAGCCCAAAATCGCGCAGCATCTTAACTGTCATTTCAGCGCCCAAGAATTAGCCCAGCATTACACCCGCGTGGCTCCCGGACTTATTCGCGTCGACGCAGATGAAGTCACCTATCCTTGCCATATTTTACTGCGGTTTGAGGCGGAAAAAGCCTTTGTCGACGGCAGCTTAACCGTCGATGATTTACCTGATTTTTGGTCGACGCAGATGCAACAATTACTGGGGATCAATACCGATGGCAATTACCGCGACGGTTGCATGCAGGACATCCATTGGGCTGTCGGTGAGCTAGGGTATTTCCCAAGTTACACCTTAGGCGCCATGTATGCCGCCCAATGTCGTTTTGCGATAGAAAAATCCTTAGGGCCGATTGAAGTCCTAATCGATGCAGGCAAGTTGGACTCGGTATTTCAATGGCTGAGCGAGCACATTTGGTCAAAGGGATCCTTGCTCACGACCGATGAACTGATCCGCCAAGCAACGGGCGAAACCTTAAATGGTCAATATCTTGAGCGTCACCTGCGCCAACGATATCTGGGCATTTAACCGCTGCTGACACTTAAAAGTGCTGAAAGCTCAGTTTATACGGGTTTTAAAGCGCTTTATATTGCCGCTGGAGCCTGCATTTTGAAGCCGCTTGAGGTTATAATGCCGAGCTTATTTGAATCAGGACTCTTTCAACGGAGTGCCTTCAACAGAACTCTTGAAACGGGACTCTTGAAACAGGATAAATGTCTGCCATGTTACTGCGAGCAATCACCCCACAGGATTGGGATGCCATTTTAGCAATCCAAGATGAGTGTTACTCACAACTGGATCCTGAGCCATTGCACGTGCTGCAAAGTAAATGGCAGGTATCGCCACAGTCCTGTTTTGTGTTCGAAGTGAATGGGTCAGTTGTCGGTTATTGCTTGGCTCACCCTTGGACCACCAATATGCCGCCTGCGCTCTATCAGCCCATCACCCATTTACCTAAGGCTGATACTTTATACCTGCACGATATTGCGCTTTCAGCCAAAGCCCAAGGTTTAGGCGCAGGAGCTAAAGCACTCACCCGCTTAACACTGCTGGCAGATCGATATAATCTCAATTCCTTGTCCCTCGTTGCCGTTCAAGGCGCCGACAGTTATTGGCTAAAAATGGGCTTTACGCCTCAGGCCATAGACAAGTGCCTTGGCAGTTATACCGACGATGCCATGTATATGATTTATAAATTTAATCATAGAGATGAAAGATGAATCCAACCCTGACCACTATTGGTTTACTCTGCTTGAGCAATATCTTTATGACCTTTGCTTGGTATGGGCATTTGAAAACCTTAGGCTCAAAACCTTGGATTATCGCCGCCTTAGTGAGTTGGGGCATCGCCCTATTTGAATACTTGCTGCAAGTGCCCGCTAACCGTATCGGTTACACGGTCATGAATGTCGGCCAGTTAAAAATTTTACAAGAAGTCATCACCTTAAGTCTGTTCGTCCCCTTTGCCTATTTCTATATGAAAGAACCATTGAAGCTCGATTATCTGTGGGCAGGATTGTGCATATTAGGTGCTGTGTATTTTATTTTTAGAAGTGAATTTAATTAATTTCAGACTTATTTCAGGAGAGCTCACCCATGGCCCGTCAAGTCACTTATACCTTCAAAGGTAAGACTAAAACTATCGCCTTTAGCTACGACAAACACCATGATTTATATGAAGCCGTGGCCGAAGCCGAAGGTATCGATCTGACCAAATTTTTGGCCATGGAGCAACAAGTCGCCATGACGTCGCGCAAGGGGGCTAAGGCTGAAAAAGAATTCAGAAAAGTAGAATTTGCCCGCTTTGGCTTTAGCAATATCCACTTTGTTAGAGACGAAGAACCCGAAGCCTAGGCAGATTATTCATTTTTGTATTCGCTTTAAGCACTTTAAAAACAGGACACTGTGATGCTCAATACCGAACATGCTAACTTTCCCCGTGCGGGATTCTTTCGCCGCTTAGGTGCTGCCGTTTACGATTCGCTGTTAGCCGTGGCCGTTTATATGGTTTCTGGCGCTGTAGGCTTTGGCATTTTCTACGGCCTTACTGCTTCAGGATTGGCTGGCATGAATGGCTTTGAGCATGTCTCTGACGCGCTCAATGGCACACCGATTTACCACGGTATTTACCAACTCTGGCTCGTCTTGTGTGTCGGCACATTCTACGCATTATTCTGGAGTAAGGGCGGTCAAACCTTAGGGATGCGTGCTTGGCGGCTTAAGATCCAACATCCAAACGGCCAAAACTTAAGTATGGTCACAGCTTATGCGCGTATCGTTTGGTCACTGCTCGGCATTGGCAATTTATGGATTGTAATCAATGATGATAAACGCGCACTGCAGGATAGAATGACTCGCTCAGAAGTGGTTGTTCTATCAAAGGAAGCTAACCAAATGCGTAACTGGCACGGTGCTTAGATTTGAAGCTTAGGTTCCGAAGCGTAAACTTCGGAGCTTAAACCAAGCCAAATCCACCCATAAAAAACGACGCAATGCGTCGTTTTTTATGGGTGGAATTCGAAGTAACTAATTCGAAGTAACTAAATGAGTATCATCGCCGGATAAAGTAGAAAGCAACGCCGGTAAACAGCAAACTTGGTGCCACAGCCCCCACGTAAGCGGGTAACTCATACACTATGCTCATAGGGCCGAATATTTCGTTACTGATATAAAAACTGAAACCCGCTACAACCCCGAGCAATATCCGCGCCCCCATAGTCACAGTTCGCAGCGGCCCAAATACAAACGACAGTGCCACTAACATCATCACAGCGACCGTCACGGGCTGCATCACCTTCCGCCATAAAGCAAGCTCATAGCGACTCGGATCTTGGCTGTTGGTTTTAAGATAATCGAGATAACCGACCAAGCCACGGATAGATAGCGCCTCAGGTTTAATCGAAACCACACTGAGTTTATCTGGCGTTAAACTCGACTGCCATTGGTCTTCATCAAGGTGCTCAAGCATGACTTTCTCATAGCTTAAATCCGTACGTTTAACATCAAATAAACGCCAGTGGTCTTGGAAGAATACTGCACGAGTCGCGTGCACAACGTTGGTGAGTTTAAGTTCGCTATTGAACTTATAAAGGGTAATGTTGTTGAGTTTATTAATGTCTTCAACTTCACCTATATTCACAAACAAATCACCATCCTTCGCCCAAATGCCTCGATGGGACTTAATTAAGCTTCCACCTGAGAGTTTAATGGCTTGTAACTGATTGGCTTTTTGCTCAGCAATCGGCGCGCCCCATTCCCCTAACACCATGACCATCAACATTAAGGGTACAGCCGTTTTCATCGCTGATAGAGTGATCTGTAGACGTGACATACCTGAGGCTTGCATCACTACAAGTTCAGAGTTAGATGCCAACATTCCCATGCCAATCAAGGCGCCAAGTAATACGGCCATGGGGAAAAACATCTCGACATCACGAGGCACTAAAAATAACACATAGATACCCGCATCCATCATGCTATAAGTACCGCGACCGACTAAACGCAGCTGATCAACCCATTTGATGATGCCCGACAAGCCAGTTAAAACCAGCAGACACAACGCTGAAGTGCTTAGCAATACCCTAGCGATATAAAAGTCTAATATCATCATGCCGCCACCTTTTTATGGGCAAACAGAGCCGATATACGACTGAACATAGGTCTATCTTTACCGAGTAAGAACAGCCCCATCAAAAGCGCCGAAATATGGATCCACCACATACCAAGATACAAAGGAATAATCTCATCTTGCAATGCCTTACGTCCGGCGACCATGAGGCCAAAATAGCCAAGGTACAAGAGTATAGCGGGGAACATTTTAGCGAACTTACCTTGACGCACATTTACCCGCGCGAGTGGTACCGCAATCAAGGTCATGATCGGAATCGCCAGCGGAATGGCAAGACGCCAATGGAATTCGGCAACGGCTTCTGCACCTTCGATTTTCACGAGTTCATCGACAGGCAGTGCAGATAATTTACGGCGACGCTCGTCGACTTGCTGCTCTTTAATTTGCATTTTATAACCACCAAATTCGATCATTTGGTAGTCCTTCGCCTTAGGGCTGCCTTGATAACGCACGCCATCATTGAGGTTTAATTGCTGTGCGCCAGTACTATCTTCTTGCACTCGCCCGCCTTTAGCGACCACCACATTGGTGACACCCGTTTCATCATCAGGGTCTGGCAACTGGGCTACAAACACTTTATCTAACTCGTTATCTTTACCGATACGTTCGACAAATAATACCGCGCGGCCATTAGGGCTCGCCTGAAAACGCCCTTGCACTAAGGCCGCAAGCCCTGCTTCAGACTGGGCTTTTTCAAGTACTTGGTTTTGCTGCTCTTCTGCCCAAGGGGCGACATATAGGGATAAATAGCCGGTAAACAACATATTGATCACGGCAAGGATCAGGGTCACACGGGTAACATACCACTCACTAACCCCAACACCGTGGAGAATAACCATCTCATTTTCAGAATACATACGGCCGTGGGCCATTAAAATGCCCAAAAACAAACTTAACGGCAGGACTAAGATCACCAGATAGGGCAAGTTAAGCCCTATCAGGGTCATGATTAAAGAGGCGGGAAAATCGCCGTCGGAGGCATCGGCCAGTATACGCACGAAATGCTGGCTAATAAAAATAGTTAACAGCACTAAAAGTACCGCAATTTGTGCCTTTAAAACTTCTCGAATAAGGTATTTAAATACAATCACAGGCAGGATCCGGTCTCTAAACTTATCTTTTTGCTGGTAACAGACTAACTTTCATGTAAACTGTTTACTTTTGATAGTTTTCTGACCAGCTTCAGGGGTTCTAGGTTAACTTAACGTCACCAAATGCGTGACTCAAGCACCGAGAATAAATCACCTTTGGAGTAATAACTTAGGCCCTTTTCGGGACAAGCAGACATTATCCAATAAATATAAAAATTTGTCTTTAAGAATCTAGGAGTGCTCATGGAGTTTAGCGTAAAGAGCGGTAGCCCCGAAAAACAACGCTCAGCCTGTATCGTGGTCGGTGTTTATGAACCCCGTCGTCTGTCGGGTATCGCGGAGCAATTAGATAAAATTAGCGAAGGTTATATCAGTAACCTACTGCGTCGTGGCGATCTGGAAGGTAAACCTGGCCAGATGTTGTTGCTGCACCATGTTCCTAACGTATTGAGTGAACGTGTATTATTAGTGGGTTGTGGCAAAGAACGAGAACTAGACGAACGCCAATACAAACAAATCATCACTAAGACAATCAACACCCTTAACGAAACGGGTTCAATGGAAGCGGTTTGCTTCTTAACTGAACTGCACGTGAAAGGACGCGATACGTATTGGAAAGTGCGCCAAGCGGTTGAAACCACCAATAGCAGTCTTTATAGCTTTGATGCCCTAAAGACCCGCAAAGGTGAAACCCGCCGTCCACTGCGTAAATTAGTGTTCAATGTACCCACTCGCCGTGAATTAACCTTAGGTGAGCGCGCTATCGAGCATGGTATGGCAGTGTCTGCCGGCATGCACTTATGTCGCGATGTGGCCAACATGCCACCGAACATCTGTAATCCAGCCTATTTGGCCTCGCAAGCGCGCCAAATGGCTGAAATGCACGACACCCTGCATGTCACCACTATCGGTGAAGAGCAAATGGCCAAACTGGGCATGAACTCATACCTTGCAGTCGGTCGCGCCAGTGCTAACGAATCCATCATGACAGTGATGGAATACAAGGGCGCTGTCGATAGCACAGAAAAACCCATCGTATTAGTCGGTAAAGGGTTAACCTTCGATTCGGGCGGTATTTCATTGAAACCTGGCGAAGCCATGGACGAAATGAAATATGACATGGGCGGCGCAGCAGGTGTTATCGGCACCATGAAAGCCATCTGTGATATGAAGTTACCTATCAATGTTGTAGGTATTCTGGCTGGCTGTGAAAACATGCCATCGGGTAATGCTTACCGTCCAGGTGACATTCTGACCACTATGTCAGGTCAAACCGTTGAAGTGTTAAATACCGATGCGGAAGGCCGTTTAGTTCTGTGTGACGTATTAACCTATGTTGAGCGTTTCGATCCTGAATTGGTTATCGATACAGCGACTCTGACTGGCGCGTGTGTGATTGCCCTTGGTAAACACGCATCGGGTCTGTTCTCATCGCATAACCCTCTGGCACACGAGCTATTAAGTGCTGGTGAGCAAAGTGGTGACCGCGCATGGCGCATGCCATTGTGGGATGAGTATCAAGATATGCTCGACAGCCCATTTGCTGACATGACCAACTTAGGTGGCCGTCCAGCTGGAGCTATCACAGCAGCATGTTTCCTTTCGCGCTTTGCTAAAAAGTACAACTGGGCTCACTTAGACGTTGCAGGCACGGCTTGGAATAGCGGTGCTAACAAAGGTTCTACGGGTCGTCCAGTGCCACTATTGACTCAGTTCCTGATCAATCGTGCTGGTGTTGAACTCGGCGAATAAGATTATTCAGCTTTAATTTGACTCACTCAAACAAAAGACTGGTATCGCTCTAAGAGACTTGAACGTTTTCAAAAAAAGCCAGTGACATTCAGTCGCTGGCTTTTTATATGTCATTATTTCCCCAAATATTGGCTTAACTGCTATATCTGCAATACAGAACTAATCTCCCTAATCACTAACTCATTTGCCTTGATATGACAGAGTATTTTAAGCCCGATAACTTAAGTTTGAGGCTGTAAAACAATAACCGCATAATGAGTTCATCAGCATAAAAGACTTCCCCCTTTATTCTCAACTTGCGAACCACACTATTAACACTAATACTTAATGTTCACGCGGCGAAGTACTACCACTAGACTCCATAACTATCAGGACGAAATCACGACATTCAAACTGGGCACTGAACGCTCATTAATGGAAGAGTCTGCTAATTGCTGAATGTATTACAGGTGACGTCATGAGCGATAAACACGTGAACGATCTACGTATCATCCAACGGCTACGCAACCAAATTGAACAGTTAGAAAACCTTGAACAACGACTCAATACCCTTGAACAAGAACGCTCTACGCTAACCCACACCACTGAATTCCTGCAGGCAGAATTAACCCGACACCAGCAAATTAAAGCTGACTGGGATTGGTTTTTTGAAAACTCGCTCGATTTACTCTGTATTGCGGCTCTCGATGGTTATTTTAAACGCGTCAATCCCGCCTTTGCGACGACACTCGGTTTTAGTCAAACCGAATTACTCGCCAAACCTCTGACGGATTTTATTCATCCAGATGACATAGAAGACACCCTCTTAATCCTTCAAGGTTTAGGTTCTGGCACAGACTGCATTAATTTCGAAAACCGCTATATCGATAGCCAAGGTCAGTGGCATTGGTTATCGTGGCGCTGCCCCGCAAAGAGTGCCAACACCAGTCAACTCTATGCCATTGCACGCGATGTGACCGATTATAAACGCAGTGCAGCCGAGATTATGCACCAAGCCACCCACGACCCTTTAACTGACTTATACAATAGAGCCGCATTCGACAACGAGCTCAATAACAGCTTGCTCAGGGCACAACGACACCCGACTAATCATGTGGCTTTATTGCTGATCGATTTAGACGATTTTAAACAAGTTAATGATAACTATGGCCATCAGGCGGGGGACCAACTGCTGCAAACATTGGCGCTTCGCTTCAAAAGCATGCAAAGGAAAAATGATTTCGTCTGCCGTTTAGGAGGGGATGAGTTTGCTTGGATAGCCGACACTAACGACACAGACTCAGTGGAAGCCCTATTAGCGAGGATCCTCAAAGAGTTACAAAAACCTGTCGCGTTAGAACGAGCCATAATTAATGTGAGTTGTAGCATAGGGGCTTCATTGTTTCCCAATTTAGCGAGCGACTCAAAAAAACTATTTCATCAGGCAGATAAAAGCATGTATCACATTAAACGTAGCGGTAAAAGCGGTTATGCCCTCTATCATGCATCTATGGGGGAATAGCCGATATTCCTTCGAACGCTTCATGCTGTTAAAGCCTGATTCAGATATCAGCAGGGAGCTTTACTGCCTCTTCCCTACTCGTGAAGTTATCACAGTGCCAAACCTATCCAACGCCATTAACCCGACAAGACTTTTAGTGTAAACTGCTGCTTTCGTTCGCCACTAAAACAAGTGAAGCAAGGCATTGAAATCATGACTCAAGTGCTGTTTTATCTCATGCCGCCAGTGGCATTAACTGCCAAGGCCAAGGCTGACTCACCTGTTGCAACCGCGAATACAAACCCTGCACTTTGCGAGATGCATCTTTTGGCATGCCAACTGGCGCAGCAGGCTTTTGTGAAACAACAATGGGTCTATATTCATTGCCAAGATAAGCAGCAAGCCCATGCGATTGATGAACTTTTATGGCAGTTTGAGCCAAGTGCCTTTGTACCTCATAACCTTAAAGGTGAAGGCCCGATGACGGGATCGCCGGTAGAAATTGGTTTTGATCGCCTCGGCGCCAACAAAAGTCGCCAAGTTCTGATTAATCTTGCAGACCAAGCGCCCCCATTTGCGGTAAACTTTGGCCACATTATCGATTTTGTTGCCAATGACGATCAGCATAAAGCGGTCGCTCGCGAACGTTATCGACAGTATCGCGGCTTAGGGGTCAATTTACAGACCCAAGACTTAGCAACACATCCACTTAATTAGTTTGAGACAGACACGTTCCCATGGAAAAAACATACGATCCGCAGTCCATCGAGCAAACTCTTTACCAAAACTGGGAAGAGCAAGGTTACTTCAAGCCACACGGCGATGAATCCCAAGGCAATTATTGCATTATGATCCCGCCACCTAACGTGACGGGCAGCTTGCACATGGGCCACGCCTTCCAAGACACCATTATGGATACCTTGACCCGTTACCAACGGATGAAAGGCAAAAATACCCTATGGCAAGTCGGTACTGACCATGCGGGTATCGCCACCCAAATGTTGGTTGAGCGTAAGCTTGAAGCCGAAGAAGGCAAAAATCGCCATGACCTAGGTCGCGATGCCTTTATGGATAAAGTGTGGGAATGGAAAGCGCAATCGGGCGGCACTATCACTAAGCAGCTACGTCGTATGGGCGCTTCTGTTGATTGGGACCGCGAGCGTTTCACTATGGACGAAGGCTTATCTAAGGCCGTGCAAGAAGTGTTTGTACGTCTGTACGAAGACGAGTTGATTTATCGCGGTAAGCGTTTGGTCAACTGGGATCCAAAGCTGCACACGGCTATCTCTGATTTAGAAGTAGAAAGCAAAGAAAAACAGGGCCACATGTGGCATCTGCGTTATCCACTGGCCGACGGTGAACTGACTGCCGATGGTAAAGACTATTTAGAAGTCGCTACCACGCGTCCAGAAACTATGCTCGGCGATAGTGCAGTTGCAGTGCATCCCGATGATGAACGCTATCAAGCGCTAGTCGGTAAGTTTATTCTATTGCCGATTGTTAACCGCCGCATTCCTATCGTGGCCGACGATTACGTCGACATGGCCTTTGGTACAGGGTGTGTGAAGATCACACCTGCCCATGACTTTAACGACTATGAAGTCGGTAAACGTCACAACCTGCCAATGTTCAACGTACTGACCTTAGATGCCGCCATTCGTGCAAGCGCCGAAGTGGTGAACTCTGACGGTACCTTTAACAAAACGCTCGATGGCAGCCTGCCTGAACGTTTTGCCGGACTTGACCGTTTTAAAGCGCGCGATGCTATCGTCGCCGAATTTGACACCTTAGGTCTGCTCGAAAAAATCGCACCTCATGCCTTGAAAGTGCCTTACGGCGATCGCTCAGGTGTGGTTATCGAGCCAATGCTAACCGACCAATGGTATGTGGCTGTTGCGCCAATGGCGAAAACTGCTATCGAAGCCGTTGAAAATGGCAGCATTAAATTTGTGCCGCAGCAATACGAGAACATGTACTTCTCGTGGATGCGTGACATTCAAGACTGGTGTATTTCGCGCCAATTGTGGTGGGGTCACCGCATCCCTGCATGGTACGACGAAAACGGCAAAGTCTATGTCGGCCGCAACGAAGCCGACGTCCGTGCTAAGCACAATATCGCCGACTCAATGACACTGCGCCAAGACGAAGACGTACTGGACACTTGGTTCAGCTCAGCCCTGTGGACGTTCTCAACCTTAGGTTGGCCTGACAATTTAGAAGATTTAAAAACCTTCCACCCAACCGACGTGTTGGTGACAGGCTTTGACATCATCTTCTTCTGGGTTGCCCGTATGATCATGATGACCATGCACTTCATCAAAGATGAAGACGGCAAGCCACAAGTCCCGTTCAAAACTGTCTACGTGACCGGCCTTATCCGCGATGAAGCGGGTAACAAGATGTCAAAATCTAAGGGTAACGTACTCGATCCATTAGATATGATCGACGGTATCGGACTTGAAGATTTAGTTGAGAAACGTACCGGCAACATGATGCAGCCACAACTGGCAGCCAAGATTGAAAAGAGCACTCGCAAAGAATTTGCCGACGGTATCGAAGCCCACGGCACAGATGCACTGCGCTTTACGCTTGCGGCAATGGCATCAACGGGTCGTGACATCAACTGGGACATGAAGCGCTTAGACGGTTACCGTAGCTTCTGTAACAAGTTATGGAACGCCTCACGCTACGTGCTAATGAACACAGAAGATCAAGATTGCGGCCCAGGTTCTCCAGAGTACTGTGGTTTAGAGAATGGCGGTGAGATGGAACTATCGTTGGCCGACCGCTGGATTATTGGCTTGTTCAATCAAACCGTTAAGACCTATGACGATCACATGACAGCCTACCGTTTCGACTTAGCAGCCAATACCCTGTATGAGTTCACTTGGAACCAGTTCTGTGACTGGTACTTAGAATTAACTAAACCGGTATTGCAAAACGGCAGCGAAGCGCAAATGCGCGGCACCCGTCACACCTTAGTGACAGTGCTCGAAGCGATGCAACGCCTGATGCACCCTATGATGCCGTATATCACAGAAACCATCTGGCAGCGCGTTAAACCGTTAGCGGGTGTCGCTGGTGATACCATCATGCTGGCACCGTTCCCAACATTTGATGCCGCTAAAGTCGATAGCGCAGCAATGGCCGATTTAGAATGGGTTAAGCAAGTGATCGTCGCTGTGCGTAACATTCGCGCCGAACTGAACATTGCCCCATCTAAGCCACTAAATGCCCTACTTCGTGGTGTTAGCGCGCAAGATAAAGCCCGTGTTGAAGCCAACCAAACCTTCTTCACCACACTTGCCCGCTTAGAAAGCATGACCATTTTAGCCGATGGCGAAACTGCGCCTATGTCGACTACAGGTTTGATTGGCGAAATGGAGCTGCTGATCCCTATGGCAGGCTTGATCGATGTCGCCGCCGAAATGGCCCGTATCGACAAACAGCTTGAAAAACTCGGCCAAGAGATCGCTCGTATCGAAGGCAAATTGTCGAACCAAGGTTTTGTGGCAAAAGCTCCAGCCGACGTTATCGACAAAGAGCGCGCTAAGATGACCGATCTCAAGCGTGACATGGACAAGCTCAACGAACAAAAATCAGAGTTCGCTAAGTTAGAAGCTTAAGCTTCTCATTTACTCTGATTCACTTGTTATGATTGGTTCTAACTGAATGAAGGGCAGCCACTAGGCTGCCCTTCTTATATCTATATCGCTGCAATCTATGAGCGATTATGAGCCTTCATCTTCGCTTTTGAGCCAGATGCAGTACTAAATCCAAACCCATTCTAAACACTGCCCTTTAACTTACTGCACGCATTAAAACCATCTCACCATTTATCTTAATCACTCCCCGTGGTCTATCGCTCATGAGCTCACAAGTAGCCCATCACTGCCTGCATGAGCAAACAACACACATGTAGACCAAAGAGCAGCTAATACCTCTCGAGGCAGCACTGAGAGAGCTGACATTGAGTGCTGACATGGATATCTAATGTCGTCATAGTCTGGACACAGGCAAAAGCTGATTATTCAGTGAGTCGAACCTAAGAAAGAGAAGTGTTAAAAGCGAAATGGCTGAAGATAGCGACACCGAAGAAAGCTAAACCGAGATAGCTAAGCCATAGAATGATCAGCCGAAGGATAAGTAAACCAAGAGATGAGAGGTAAAGAGAGGTAAGCCGAAACGGATAAAGCAATAATGAGTTAAACCACTACAGACTAAAAATAAAAAAGCCCTGCAATTGCTTGCAGAGCTTATCTATATGGTGCGCGTGGAAGGAGTCGAACCTCCGACCGCCTGGTTCGTAGCCAGGTACTCTATCCAGCTGAGCTACACGCGCAAACTCGTTTTGTACTTCTAACAGATCCAATCAAGATTGAGTCTAGGATAAGCACTTTTATCTCGCAACTTTATTCTATTCCCCTCGACTAAGAGAATAGAATGGCGGAGAAGGAGGGATTCGAACCCTCGATGGGAGTTAAAGCCCATACTCCCTTAGCAGGGGAGCGCCTTCGGCCACTCGGCCACCTCTCCGCGTTTAACGCTTTAAATCAACAAGACGTGTCTCGTTAACTATATTGGTGCGCGTGGAAGGAGTCGAACCTCCGACCGCCTGGTTCGTAGCCAGGTACTCTATCCAGCTGAGCTACACGCGCATGTTAAACGGTAAAACATTAATACGATCTAAATCATATTAATTTAAATTGGTGCGCGTGGAAGGAGTCGAACCTCCGACCGCCTGGTTCGTAGCCAGGTACTCTATCCAGCTGAGCTACACGCGCATTTAAAACGGTAAACATTAATACGACCAAAATCATATTAATCTAAATTGGTGCGCGTGGAAGGAGTCGAACCTCCGACCGCCTGGTTCGTAGCCAGGTACTCTATCCAGCTGAGCTACACGCGCATTTTAACATTTTGCTATAAGCAATTATCTACAAAATTTCTAACTGAAATTCAAAACTGATGAGTTAAAGATTAACTAATGCAGAGATGGTGCGCGTGGAAGGAGTCGAACCTCCGACCGCCTGGTTCGTAGCCAGGTACTCTATCCAGCTGAGCTACACGCGCGACTTGTATCTAAATTTACTTTTTCAATAAAAAATGGTGCGCGTGGAAGGAGTCGAACCTCCGACCGCCTGGTTCGTAGCCAGGTACTCTATCCAGCTGAGCTACACGCGCACTGTTTTTTATCGGTAAGAAATGGCGGAGAAGGAGGGATTCGAACCCTCGATGGGAGTTAAAGCCCATACTCCCTTAGCAGGGGAGCGCCTTCGGCCACTCGGCCACCTCTCCGTTTTCTTGGCGCACATATTACTGTTTGACGAAAATAAGTCAAACCCTTTTTCCGAAACAGATTCCATTTGAACTGTTTTTAATCACATTGCTGTTATATCAAGCCAATGTATTGATTTACGCCAATCTTTCGGCCTAAAAAATAAAAAAGCCAGTTAAAAAACTGACTCTTCTGTTGCCGTAGTACGCTTGCCAAAACAAGGTACTAAAAGTTACCACCTTCCGATGGTGTACCTGATTTTTCAGATTGAATGCGTTGGTAGATTTCTTCGCGATGAACAGAAACCTCTTTTGGTGCATTCACACCAATACGCACTTGATTGCCTTTTACCCCTAGCACTGTAACTGTGACTTCATCACCAATCATCAGTGTTTCGCCAACACGACGAGTCAAAATCAGCATTCGATAGCTCCTTTATTTCTTAATTCAGCTTACACACGGCACTCATCCGGTAGATGGGCTTATTATAAGGTCAGCTTAGTACAAATTAATAGTATTCAATACTCAAACGGTTATTTAATTACACCTTATTTAGCTCGAAAGCGTGATGTAACGCCCGAACCGCCTTGTGTAAGTCCCTTTCATCGATAACGGTTGACAATTTACTCTCTGACGTCGTGAGTAACTTAGCATGAATAGTTTCATTACCCAAGACTTCTAACATCTTAGTCAATAATCCCATTTTTGCCTGTAAACCTTTGCCAACTAAAGATACTTTTGCACGTTGCCGTTCGATAATCAATGGCCCGAGTGCGAGGCTTTCGCTTAAGCCTTCGAGCTCATTAAGCAAAGTATCGACCTTAGCTTCAGCGAGCATAAAACTGACTCGACCCGAAGGATCATCCTCGTGGATCCTCAATGGAGAAATAAATTCCACATCGATTTCCAATCGCGTTAAACAGCCTAACAGCGCTTGATAGCGTTCACTGGTAGTAAACAGCCCTTCAATCGTCAGCGTTGCCAGTGACTTATTAATCGCAATACCTTGGACTAGCGAGGCGATAGAGAGTTCTGACTCGTCGCCAAATTGGATTAACGTCCCCTGCCCAGCTTCAAAACTCGACAAGACTCGCAATGGCACACGAAAACGCTCTGCGTATTCGACAGAATCGGGATGCAGTACTTTAGCGCCGAGCTTTGCCATTTCGAGCATCACATCAAACCCAATCACATCGAGGCGACGGGCACTGCTATCAATATTCGGATCTGTGGTAAATACCCCTGCCACGTCAGTAAAAATCTGGCATTCATCAGCTTCTAACGCTGCCGCTAAGGCCACAGCTGTGGTATCTGAACCACCGCGCCCTAAGGTGGTCACTTCGCCTTGAGGATCGATGCCTTGAAACCCTGCAACGATCGGCACAACACCATCGGCTAGCAGGGATTGCAAATACTCAGTATCCACTCGCTCGATGCTGGCGCGGCCAAATTGACTATTAGTATGAATTTGTACCTGATCGCCCGTAAGGGATTTCGCCTTTATGCCGCGGCGCTGTAACGCCATCGACATCAAGGCAATGCTCACTTGCTCACCCGTTGACACTAACATGTCTAATTCGCGCGCCGAGGCCCGCGGATTAATTTGTGCTGCCAGTGCAAACAAGCGATTAGTCTCACCCGCCATCGCTGATAAAACTAATACTTGCTGCTCACCATTGTGAGCTGACTTTGTAATCTGCTCAGCGACTGCTTCGATACGTTCAATAGAACCCACCGAAGTGCCGCCGAACTTTTTCACAAAAAGCTTGCTACCACTAAGCTTTCGTTTTTGGGGCACAGCAACCTCTTAAGCTAGACGCTCAGTAATCCAAGGTAATACTTGAGCCAATGCCGCATCCAGATTTTCTGGCTGGCTACCGCCCGCTTGAGCCATATCAGGACGACCACCGCCTTTACCGCCCACTTGTGCAGCGACCATAGCGACGAGCTCACCCGCTTTGACTTTACCGATCAGATCGTTACTCACACCCGCGATCAGGTTAACTTTCCCTTCCTGTGCGGTGCCAAGCACGATAATGGCCGATTTCAATTTCTGTTTTAATTCATCTTGCAAGCCGCGTAATGAACTTGCCTCAACGCCGTCTAATTTTTTGATCAGCACGTTAACGCCATTAACTACAACGGCATCGCCCACTAAATCTGCACTCGCTGCGGCCGCTAGCTTGTCTTTCAGCTGCGCCATTTCTTTTTCAAGTTGCTTCATTTTGTCGAGCTGTGCTTTTAACTTAGCGACCACTGAGTTGGCATCGCCTTTCAATAAGGCTGCTGCTTCTTCCAGTTCAGCTTGTTGCTGCGCCACATAAGCCATAGCTGCGGCACCAGTCACGGCTTCGATACGACGAACACCTGCTGCAATACCCGCTTCAGAGGTGATTTTGAACAAGCCAATATCGCCTGTGCGGCCCACATGGGTACCGCCACACAATTCGATAGAGAAATCGCCCATAGTCACAACACGCACTTGTGAGTCATATTTCTCACCAAAGAGTGCCATAGCGCCTTTCTCTTTAGCTTCATCTATGCCCATTTCAGCGGTTTTAAGTTCATGGTTACGACGAATTTGAGTGTTAACTAATTCTTCAACTTCTTTTAATTCAGCGGCTTTTACGCCTTCGAAATGGGAGAAGTCAAAACGTAAACGCTCAGGATCAACCAATGAACCTTTTTGCGAAACGTGAGTACCGAGCACTTGACGCAGTGCAGCATGCAATAAATGTGTAACAGAATGGTTTAACTGAGTACGGTGACGCAGTTTTTTGTCGACTTTCGCCTCAACAACTTGGCCAACACTTAAGCTACCTGTAGCCAACACACCTTGATGGCCCGTTGCTTGACCATACTTTTGCGTATCGTTTACCGTAAACTCAACACCGCTCGCGACCAGTAGGCCTTTATCGCCCACTTGACCACCAGATTCAGCGTAGAAAGGTGTGACATCGAGTACGACAACCGCTTCGTCACCCGCCTTGATAGCCGTCACTGACTCACCGTTTAGATAAATCGCGGTGACCTTAGCTTGGCCCACTAATTCGGTGTAACCAGTGAATGCGGTTTCAGCATCGATTTTCAGCGCTGCGTTGTAATCTGCACCAAAGTTACCAGCAGCTTGGGCGCGGCTACGTTGTTCAGCCATGGCGACTTCAAAACCTGCTTCATCGACAATGATATTGCGCTCACGGCAGACGTCAGCGGTCAAATCCATTGGGAAGCCATAGGTGTCATACAGCTTAAATACGGTTTCGCCGTCTAAAGTGTCACCTTTCAACTCGTTTAAGGCCGTATCTAAAATACCTAAACCACGTTCAAGCGTACGGGCAAATTGCTCCTCTTCCGCTTTCAGCGCTTTTTCAACAATGACTTGCGTCTCAGCTAACCCTTTAGCCGCATCGCCCATCACCGCAATCAAAGATGGAACCAACTTATAGAAGAAAGCTTCGGTCGCGCCCAACTTGTTACCATGGCGAACTGCGCGACGGATAATGCGGCGCAGCACATAACCGCGGCCTTCGTTCGACGGCATAACGCCATCGGCAATAAGGAATGCACATGAACGGATATGGTCGGCAATGACGCGCAGTGACTTCTCGGTTAAATCGCTTACGCCGATGATTTCTGCCGCTTTAGCGATCAAAGTACGGAATATATCGATTTCGTAGTTAGAATGTACGCCTTGCATAATCGCGGCGATACGCTCAATCCCCATGCCAGTATCTACCGATGGCTTAGGCAAAGGCAGCATTTCACCTGATGTTTGACGGTTGTACTGCATGAAAACGATGTTCCAGATTTCGATGAAACGGTCGCCATCTTCTTCAGGACTGCCAGGACGGCCACCCCAAATGTGATCGCCATGGTCATAGAAAATTTCAGTACAAGGGCCGCAAGGACCAGTATCACCCATTTGCCAGAAGTTATCTGACGCATAAGCTGCACCTTTATTATCGCCGATACGGATAATATTCTCGGCGGCAACACCAATCTTTTTATTCCAAATTTCAAAGGCTTCATCGTCTGTTTGATAAATCGTGACGCACAGACGTTCTTTTGGCAGCTTTAACGTTTCAGTTAAGAATGTCCAGCCAAAACGAATCGCTTCTTCCTTGAAATAATCACCAAAACTGAAGTTACCCAACATTTCGAAAAAGGTGTGATGACGTGCTGTATAACCGACGTTATCTAAATCGTTATGCTTACCACCGGCGCGTACACAACGTTGAGCAGTGGTCGCACGCGTATAATTGCGTTTGTCCATGCCAAGAAACACGTCCTTGAACTGGTTCATGCCTGCATTGGTAAATAAAAGTGTGGGATCGTTGCCTGGCACTAATGAACTACTATCCACAACTTGATGACCATTGCTGCGGAAAAATTCGAGGAAAGCGCTTCTAAGCTCTGCTGTAGTTTGATACATGAAATCATCCTGAATTGGGTAAGCATTACCAGCTACGCCTTAGGCTAGCCGTATTTCTATTTGCCCAGCATTATAAGCAGACTGAGGAAGGACGACCAGCCTTGATTGGTGATATATACCCAAACAACCTCAAGATACAGAATTCAGCGGAGATTTAACGCATTTTAGGCAAGACGGTTATTTGTAGACCTAGTGGGCTAAGTTAAAAATAACCAACGCAGCATAAAGTGCGTTAAAGCCCACGTAAGAGTGGCTAGAGTCAAAATGGAAAGGGTAAAGGGTAATTGATGACGATATGAATTTTGCGCGATTAAGGCCAGTGTCGAGTGAATTTAACTCGATATCAAACCTAATTGTACTAAGCCTATTGAGTGATATTTAAAGGAGCTGTGCAGTCTTAAGGTTGCATCGAAATCGATGAATTATGGCGGTTAATCATCGTCGTCGAGATCATTGGGATCTGAATCTAATGCGTAAGTGATTTGATCGTAGCTAAAGCCTTGGCCCATTAAAAAGCGCACTCGTTTGGCCTTTTCCTTCGCGATAAGATCCCGAGCTTTAGAGCCCTTCACTTCTGTTACGCGGGGAACACCATATTTTTTGGTGGCTTTATCTTTTGCTAGCTCAAACCAGTCACAATCACTATTGGTTATCGCCGCTTCAATACAATCTTTAGACAAGCCTTTTTGCGCTATCGCTTGGCGGATACGGATAGCACCGTGCCCTCGACTAATGTGGCTACGCACCAATAATTCAGCATAGCGATTATCATTGATAAAACCGGAGGATTCACAAGCGTCGAGTACAGGTTCGATATCGTTAAGGTCGAAGCCTTTCTCGAGCAATTTATCGCGGATTTGTAAGCGGGAATAATCGCGGCGCGCTAACAGCGCGACCGCGATTTGACGGGCTGACTGACTCAGAATACTTCGCCTGTTTCTAAATCAACATTATCTTCCGTGCTATCAGTATCCGATGCAGCAAGTGCGCTTGGATTACTTAACAATAATTCACGTAATGTCTTGTCAATTTCAGTGGCAATCGCTGGATTTTCAGTCAGATATTTACCCGCATTGGCACGGCCTTGGCCGATTTTATCGCCTTTATAGCTGTACCAAGCGCCCGCTTTTTCAATCAACTTATGCGCTACGCCTAAGTCAACTAACTCACCAGTACGGTTAATGCCTTGGCCATACAGGATTTGGAATTCGGCTTGTTTGAACGGTGCTGCAACCTTGTTTTTCACCACTTTAACACGAGTTTCGTTACCGACAACTTCATCGCCGTCTTTAATGGCACCAGTACGGCGAATGTCTAAACGGACAGAAGCATAGAACTTCAGTGCGTTGCCGCCGGTTGTGGTTTCAGGGTTACCGAACATCACACCAATCTTCATCCGGATTTGGTTGATGAAGATAAGCAAGGTGTTCGATTGCTTTAAGTTACCTGCAAGTTTACGCATGGCTTGGCTCATCATACGTGCCGCTAAGCCCATGTGAGAATCACCAATTTCGCCTTCGATTTCAGCTTTAGGCGTTAATGCTGCCACTGAGTCGACTACGATAACGTCAACTGCGCCTGAGCGCGTTAATGCATCACAAATCTCAAGCGCTTGCTCGCCAGTATCCGGTTGTGAACACAGCAGGTTATCAATATCTACACCCAATTTTTTAGCATAGATAGGGTCAAGTGCATGCTCGGCATCGATAAAGGCACAGGTTTTGCCTTCACGTTGCGCTGCGGCAATGACTTCTAAAGTCAGTGTCGTTTTACCTGATGATTCAGGACCATAGATCTCAACGATACGACCCATTGGCAAACCGCCAGCACCTAAAGCAACGTCCAGAGACAGAGAACCGGTAGAAATGGTCTCAACATCCATAGAGCGATCTTCGCCCAGCTTCATGATGGAGCCTTTACCAAATTGCTTTTCAATTTGGCTCAATACCGCAGCAAGTGCTTTCTCTTTATTTGGATCGACCTTCATTCCAGTTCCCTCATCAAGACATGCCTTAAGCTGTCAAAAGTAATATTCAATTTACAAACGGGTAATTCAAAAAGCCGCGCTTTTCGTCTTAATTCTGCTGACTAGTATACTGTACAATCATACAGTATCAAGACCTGTGACTGAATTATTTTTAGCTCATGGGATTTTTAATATGGCCAAGGTTTTAGCGAATATCAAATCCGATATCGCATCCCTTTGACGAATATCCGTCATCAAGGGCTCAATTTTCGGCAAATTATTGCTAAGATTGGCGCAGCAAATTTTGCGTGGTCTTTTTGGCTGAAAATTGTATAGCAGTCTTCTGCTTCACTAGCGCTTAATCCCCTGTAACCACACAAACTGTATCGCCTTTAGGCAGTCACAACGGACGATAACGATTTAATGAATGTAATTGATACCGATGATTTAGAAAAACATACTCCTATGATGCGTCAGTACTTGACCATGAAAGCAGAACATCATGACATGTTGCTGTTTTATCGCATGGGTGACTTCTACGAGTTGTTTTATGATGATGCTAAACGTGCTTCTGAGCTGTTAGGCATTTCACTTACGGCGCGCGGTAAAAGTGGTGGCGATCCTATTCCGATGGCAGGACTGCCTTACCATGCTGTGGAAGGCTATCTAGCGAAATTAGTTCAAATTGGTCAATCCGTTGCAATATGCGAACAAATTGGCGATCCCGCAACCTCTAAAGGGCCAGTTGAGCGTAAAGTGGTGCGTATCGTCACGCCAGGCACCTTAACCGATGAAGCCCTGCTACAGGAACGCCAAGACAATCTGTTGGCCGCAGTTTATCAAGGTAAAGTCGGTTTTGGTTATGCCACTCTAGATGTTTCATCTGGACGTTTTGTGATTGCCGAACTCGAGACGCGAGAGTCATTAGAAGCTGAATTGCAACGCACTAATCCCGTTGAAATTCTCTACAGTGAAGACTTTGGTGAACTTGCTCTGCTAAACGGTTTTAAAGGCAAACGCCGTCGCCCTGAATGGGAATTTGATTACGATACTAGCATTAAGTTACTGCTAGCCCAGTTTGGCACGAAAGACTTGCATGGTTTTGGTATTGCAGATGCGCGTTTATCACTGCAGGCTGCGGGGTGTTTGATGCAATATGTCAAAGACACTCAGCGCACTGCCCTGCCCCACATCAATGCCATTACCTGCTTTAATCAAACCGATAGCATAGTGCTCGATGCGGCAACTCGCCGTAATTTAGAACTCACTCAAAACCTTGCCGGAGGTCGCGATAATACCTTAGCCGCAGTATTGGATAACACGGCAACCCCTATGGGCAGCCGCATGTTGCAACGCTGGATCCATCAGCCGCTGCGAGATCCAAAACACATCAAAGCACGCCAACAGGCGGTGACTGAATTACTCGATACTGCCGCCCACGAAGGTTTGCATGAGCAATTAAAGGCACTTGGCGATATTGAACGTATCATGGCAAGACTCGCGCTGCGTACCGCTCGACCTAGGGACTTTGCCCGTTTACGTCAAGCGCTGGGCTTACTACCTGAATTACAACAGAGTTTAAGTACCCTAAGCGCGCCGCACACGACTCAATTACGTCAATACTTAGGTGAGTTCCCCGTTGAACAAGCCCTGCTTGAGCGCGCGATAGTCGATAATCCTCCCATGCTTATTCGCGATGGCGGAGTGATCCGTGAAGGCTACAACAGCGAATTAGATGAATGGCGCGGTCTGAGCGAAGGTGCAAGCGATTACTTAGTACAACTCGAAGCCAGAGAAAAAGAACGTACTGGTATCAACACCCTTAAAGTCGGCTATAACCGTGTACACGGCTATTACATTGAAGTGAGCCGCTTGCAATCCTCGCAGGTGCCACTCAATTACCAACGACGTCAAACCCTTAAGAATATGGAGCGTTATATCACGCCCGAACTTAAGGAGTACGAAGAAAAAGTGCTCTCGAGCCAAGGTAAAGCGCTGGCACTCGAAAAGCAGTTATGGGAACAGTTGTTCGATCTTATTCTACCTAAGTTGCATGAATTACAAGCTTTTGCTCGTGCGGCGGCTGAGCTTGATGTGTTGAGTAACTTTGCCGAGCGGGCCGAAACCTTAGGTTACACTTGCCCAGAGCTGAGCCAAGATATCGGTGTGCAGATAGAGGCTGGTCGCCACCCCGTGGTGGAGCGTGTGAGTCAAACACCGTTTATCGCTAACCCAGTGACCTTGCACAATCAAAGACGTATGTTGATTGTCACCGGACCCAACATGGGCGGTAAATCGACTTACATGCGTCAAGTCGCTTTGATCACGCTGATGGCCCACATTGGCTGTTTCGTACCAGCAGATCGCGCACTGATCGGCCCTATCGATCGCATATTTACCCGTATTGGCGCCTCTGACGATCTGGCCTCTGGCCGCTCAACCTTTATGGTCGAAATGACAGAAACCGCCAACATTCTACACAACGCCACCGCCAGTAGCTTAGTGTTAATGGATGAAATCGGCCGCGGCACATCCACCTATGATGGTTTATCGCTCGCTTGGTCGGCAGCAGAGTATTTAGCCCAGCAAGTCGGCGCTATGACCCTATTCGCCACCCATTATTTTGAACTAACTCAGTTACCTGAATTAATGGCAGGTGTTTACAATGTGCACCTTGATGCCATAGAGCACGATGATACCATCGCCTTTATGCATGCAGTACAAGAAGGCGCTGCCAGTAAAAGCTACGGTTTACAAGTTGCGGCACTTGCCGGTGTGCCAATTAAGGTAATTAAAGCCGCTAAGCATAAGTTGCAGCAATTAGAAAGCCGCGATCATCAAGCTGAAGGTACGAAGACGCCTATTCAAAGCTTACTCGCGTTACCTGAACCAATTGAAAATCCGGCCTTGACTAAGTTGAGTAGTATTAATCCCGATAACTTAACACCAAAACAGGCACTTGATTTGCTCTATGAGCTGAAACGTCTGAGCTAAAGCTCTGCGAGTGGGTGATATTCGCTAAACGATATGATCAGTAATAAATGACTAGAAACAACAACGCCCACTCTTGAGTGGGCGTTTTACTTTTATAGACTAGACCTAACCACTAGACTTAAAACCTTAGCTAGACATCTTGAGTAACAAAGATGCGGTATTAGTTTCTAAATAAAGCTTCAACAGATAAACCTTGAGATCCTAATAAGTCGCGTAAACGTTTCAATGCTTCCACTTGGATTTGACGTACACGCTCACGGGTTAAACCGATTTCAGCCCCCACATCTTCGAGTGTAGAAGGTTCATAACCTAACAGACCAAAACGGCGGGCTAACACTTCTCTTTGTTTAGTGTTTAACTCATTGAGCCATTTAACCACTGAATTAGAAATATCTTCATCTTGCACTTTATAGTCAGGGCCAACGTTATCGTCATCGGCTAAAATATCCAGCAGCGCCTTGTCATTATCGCCCCCCAAAGGCGTATCAACAGAGGTGATTTTCTCATTCAGCTTAAGCATACGGCTGACATCTGCACTCGACACTTGTAGTTTTTCGGCAATTTCTTCGGCCGTTGGTTCGTGATCGAGTTTTTGTGCTAACTCGCGAGCGGTACGCAAGTAAACGTTAAGTTCTTTAACAACATGAATAGGCAAACGAATTGTACGAGTCTGATTCATAATAGCGCGCTCAATGGTTTGTCTAATCCACCAAGTCGCATAGGTTGAAAAACGGAAACCTCTTTCTGGATCAAACTTTTCAACGGCACGAATTAAACCTAAGTTGCCTTCTTCGATAAGATCAAGCAGTGCTAAACCACGATTGTTGTAACGACGGGCAATCTTTACGACCAGACGTAAATTACTTTCAATCATGCGATTACGGGATTTTGCGCAGCCTTTTAAGGCTTTACGGGAAAAGTAAACTTCTTCTTCTGCGCTAAGCAGTGGGGAAAAACCAATCTCACCAAGGTAAAGTTGAGTGGCATCAAGATTTTTTTGCAGGTCATCTTGAACCTGTTGCTCTATTCCTAGCTCTTGAACTAAGTCGGATGCAACTTCTTCTTTTTCAAGATCGAAGTCAACGGTTTCTACGGAAAAATCTACTAGTGCTTCTGCGGCAGTGCTTTTTATGCGGCTCATGATTAAATCTCCCAAACCTGATTAAACTGCTGAATTAGTGCAATTTCCTATCCTCCATTTGCCAACAAGGCCCCAAGCAATCATTGTTTGGGTAAATAAGTAAGTGGGTTTACAGACTGTCCATGGTAACGAATTTCAAAATGTAACATTACCCGATTGGCACCTGTACTGCCCATTTTTGCAACTGTCTGCCCTGCGAGGACATGTTGCTTTTCTTTGACTAAGATCTTGTCCGTATGAGCATAAGCACTAAGGTAATCGTCACTATGTTTAATAATCACTAAATTACCGTAACCCCTAAGAGCACTTCCTGCGTATACCACCCGCCCATCTGCAGCAGCTTTGATGATATCTCCCCGATTTCCCGCGATCTTAATGCCTTTATTTCCCTGCTCATTGGCAGAGTAAGTCCCGATTAACTTCCCTCTTACTGGCCACTCCCACTGACTCACACTGGTTGGTAGTGTCGAAGTCGGTGGAACCATGATCGAGTTAACATTTTGTTGGTAACTTGTTACAAGGTACGCGGGCTTAGCTTTCTGATCAAGTGTTTTTTTCAGATCATTACTTGACTTAGCGCCTGTTTGAGAAACTTGATTATCTGATTGTTTTTTATCAGTTTTACTAGAATTATTACCCGAGGAACTCGTTTTCTTTCCATCTAAAGTCGTAGATTTGGACTGACTGCTCGACTTAGCATTCGTTAAATATAAAATCTGTCCGGGGTAAATTGTATAAGGGTTATCTAATTGATTAAGTTTAGCTATTTCAGAAAAATCCTTTCCAGCCCCCCACGAAATAGAGTAAAGCGTGTCACCTTTCTTAACTTTATATGAATTAGATTTAATGTGGCCTTTGTTGTTTTTAGAGTAGCTATGGGAAATGTTTTCGACGGGTGCGGGTCGGCTGGCCTGAAAGCTGCAGCCTGCAAGCAGAAATATAAAGCAGAGGTTTAAGACTAAACCCGCATTCAACAATAAAAACTCCTTGGTGAGGCTGTATTACTGTTTATGATGAAAAAAACAATGCCCTCGATGCAAAACAAGCTATTCAGTAAGGACACTAGCACAACACAAGGTTAAGCTAACTCTCCATTGATCAAAGGGACAAATTTAACCGTTTCAATTGTTTCCGAACTAAAACGTTCCCCTGTACGAGTGATTCGCATCAATTGTTGGGTGTCTTCGCCGACAGGCAGGACTAAGACTCCGCCCTCCGCTAACTGAGACAACAAGGCCTCAGGTATGGTTGAAGCGGCAGCGGTCACCATAATGGCATCGAACGGACTACGATTCGCCCAACCTAACCAGCCATCGCCATATTTAAACGACACATTATGTAAATCTAAGCGTTTTAAGCGCTGTCTTGCTTGAATTTGTAAGCCTTTTATTCGCTCGATAGTACAAAGCTGCGGCACCAATTGCGCTAAAATGGCTGCCTGATAACCCGAACCAGTACCCACTTCTAATGCGCGCTGGGGCATCTTATGCAGTAAGAGTTCGGTCATACGGGCGACGATGTAAGGCTGAGAGATAGTTTGCCCTTGGCCAATCGGTAAAGCGGTATTTTCATAGGCTTTATGGGCTAGCGCATTATCGAGAAACATTTCCCGCGGCGTATGCGATATCGCCTTTAACACGGCTTGATTACGGATCCCCGCATCATGAAGCTTTTTAGCTAAGTTCACCGCCGATGTTAAGGCAACTCGAGTCATATTTTATCTACCCAATTTTGCAATGCCGTTAGTTGTCCGTAGGCAGTTAAATCAACCGTCAAAGGCGTAATTGACACATAGCCATTGGCGACAGCATGAAAATCAGTGCCCTCAGTGGCGTCCTGCTCTTGTCCCGGTGGGCCGAGCCAGAAGATCTCGCGTCCTGCGGGATCTTGGGTTCGCACTATGCCTTCAGCCTTATGACGAGCGCCGAGACGGGTCACTTTAATGCCTTTAATTTGCTCAAGCGGCAAGTCCGGCACATTCACATTTAAGATCTGATCCTTTGCCAAAGGCTGGGCCAACAAACCTTGAACTATCCGCCGAGCATAAATCGCCGCCGATTGATAATGTTCGAATTTACGGCCATTGAGCGAAATCGCTACCGCAGGAAAACCTAAAAAGCGCCCTTCCATCGCGGCAGCAACCGTCCCCGAATACAAGGTATCATCGCCCATGTTCGCGCCCGCATTGATGCCAGACACCACCATATCGGGTTCACCATCGTACAATTCTCGGATAGCCAAATGCACACAATCGGTCGGTGTACCGTGAACTGAAATGTAACCGTTATCTAACCTATTAATTCTTAATGGATTAGTCAAGGTTAATGAATTACTCGCGCCGGAGCAGTTGCGATCAGGCCCTACTGTTAATACAGTCGCAATTTCGGTCAACGCCTCGGTTAAGGCTTTGATCCCCGGCGCATTAACCCCGTCATCGTTACTCACTAAAATGCGGATCATGACTCTGCTTCAGTGTTAGGCGCAGCTACAGGGTTAGTCTCTGCTACGACGTGGGTATTCGTTACCTCGGGCGCAGGCTCTTGCACTAGTGTCGCTTGCCATTGCTGCTCTTTAACATCTTGATAATTGACTAACTCTCTTAATAAAGATGTCGCAAAACTACCCGCAGGCAGCACAAACTCCAGCACAAGACCATCGGCGGTTTGTTCGTATTTCAGACCTTGGGGCTCAAGCAGTAACGGACGACGCTCTTGTTCTAATCCCGCATGTTCAAGGCCATAGCAATCGTCGGCCAATTCACTCATGGCCAAGGTTTCCACTGCTGCAGCTTCACCTTGGGGTAGCATCATGCCACGGCCCCATAAAGGTGCTGACAGTTGAATGTCTTTTTCAATCAGACGTTTCAACACGATGAGATCCCATTCAGGCGTAACAAAGAAGCTTTTACTGCCCGCCAACATCACACAATCACCTGCTAGCGGCTTAGTGCCATGGTTGGCCAAACGGTATGACACCACAGTGTTAAACAGATTTGAGCGCACCGCAGACAGGTACATGCTGCGCTTATTTCTGTCTTTGACTTTTTTACCCGCCATCATTTGGCGACCAAATACTAAGTTTTTACCATCGTGACCAAAGCGTTGCTCACCAAAGTAATTGGGCACGCCCACTTGAGCGACCTTTTCGATGCGGCTGATAATGTCTTCGACTTGGGTGACATTTCTAAGGGTAAGAATAAAACGGTTACCGACTAAAGCACCAATTCGCAGTTTTTTGCTGTGACGGCTGCTCGACAATATGGTCAAACGCTCGCTATTGAGATCTTTCCAAGTAGGCGTTTCTTTGCCCGGAATACGCACACCGAACCATTGCTCTGTGATGGCATTTTTATCTTTTTGCCCAGCGTAGGTCACTTCCTTTGGATGCACCTTAGCGAACTTAGCGATCATTTCAGCGACTTGTACTGTATTTAGCCCTTCTTTTCGTACATGCAGCATATGATGTTCACCTTCACCCGTTGGGCTAAAAGGCAAAATCTCTTTCACGATAAAATCGCTATTTTGGGTTCTTAGATCTGCTGTACCTAAAGGCTTGCCATACAGATAATGTAATTCGCTCATGGGACTTTTTTACTCTTAAGTTAATCGTGTTTACGGGTCATCAATACCACGGCTTCTACCGCAATACCTTCTTTACGCCCGGTAAATCCTAGCTTTTCTGTCGTGGTCGCTTTGACATTAATATCGTCAAGTTCCGCGGTTAAATCGGCGGCCAATATCTGGCGCATTGCCTCAATGTGCGGCGCCATTTTAGGGGCTTGCGCTATGATAGTGACGTCAAGATTCCCTAGCACAAAGCCTTTTGCCCTCGCTAAAGCATAGCAATGACGTAACAATACGCGGCTATCGGCACCTTTATAGGCGGTATCTGTGTCGGGGAAATGTTTACCTATATCGCCCAGCGCTAGCGCACCGAGGATCGCATCGGAAATAGCATGCAATACCACATCACCATCGGAGTGAGCAACAAGACCAGTTTCATAGGGCACTTCCACACCACACAAAATTAACGGGCGTGTTTCGCCAAATTTATGCACATCGAAACCATGGCCGATACGGATTTTCATTTAATATTCCTAACGTATTATTTTACTTTGATTATGACTACTTTGCGGCACGCATTAAAAACAGTTCGGCCAATCCCAAATCATCGGGATGCGTCACTTTTATATTGTCAGCACGGCCCGAAACAAGTCCGGGTGAAATGCCCGCCCATTCCATCGCCGAAGCCTCATCTGTGACTACCGCACCTGCCGCCAGAGCGGCATTGAGGTAATCTTTGAGTTGCGCGGCCTGAAATAACTGCGGCGTCAATGCATGCCATAAATTATCGCGACACACAGTGGCACTAATTTCACCCTGTTTATTGGCGCGCTTCATGGTATCGCGCACCGGCATGGCCAAAATAGCGCCTTGGGGAAATTGCACTCTGGATGCGAGTAGCTTGTCGATATCCGTCGCGGTTAAACAAGGTCTTGCCGCATCATGCACTAAGGCCCAACTGTGCTCGGGCGCAATTTGCAGCGCCGCCAACACAGAATCTGCGCGCTCACCGCCACCTAATACTGTGGTCAATTTAGGATGTGCGGCCTGTGGCAGGGTATTGAAGATAGTATCATTCGGATGTAAGGCAACGATGACGTGGGAAATGTGCGGGTGAGACAACAGCTTATCTAAAGTATGGCCGAGAATACTCTGGCCGCACACTTCAAGATATTGTTTAGGTCTGTCGGCGCCCATGCGACTACCAATACCCGCAGCGGGAACGATAGCCACCACAGCTTGAGTGCTATGCTCAGCTTGGCGCTGCAATTCAGTTTGCATTACCGGCTCAGATTGACTGCCTGGATTGGATTGTTCGCTTAATCCAAGATCTAAATGTCCTAGCTCTGACATCCTAACTCCATATTACTGGGATGGACTCGATACTGAGCGATCACCACCCACGACGCGATAGAAGGTTTCACCTTCTTTGACCATGCCAAGTTCGTTACGCGCACGTTCTTCTATGGCTTCGGTACCACTTTTCAAATCGATGATTTCTTCCTTCAGCACTTGGTTACGCTCATTGAGTTTGGCGTTACCTTCTTGCTGCACGGCAATTTGTTTTTGCAGGACGAAATATTCAGGAAGACTATTATCTCCCGACCAAAGACGAAATTGCAGCAAACCGAGTAGCACTATGAGTGCAATGACAAAAAATTTCATGGAGGAATTAGCGTCAGTATCTTGGATTAAAAAAATATACAGCAGATAGTACAACAAAAAAGGCCACCAAGTGGTGGCCTTTTTACATCAAAGTTTAAATTACGCCTGACCTTTGATCTCTTTCAAACCACGGTATGGGGCTTTTTCACCTAATTGCTCTTCGATGCGCAGCAATTGGTTGTATTTAGCAACACGGTCAGAACGACACAGTGAACCGGTTTTGATTTGGCCAGCAGCAGTACCTACGGCTAAGTCAGCAATAGTTGAATCTTCAGTTTCACCACTACGGTGTGAAATCACCGCTGTGTAACCCGCTTCTTTCGCCATGCGAATGGCCGCTAAAGTCTCAGTCAATGAACCGATTTGGTTGAACTTGATAAGGATTGAGTTAGCAATACCGTTTTCAATACCACGAGTTAAGATTTTAGTGTTAGTAACGAATAAATCGTCGCCCACTAATTGGATCTTGTCACCCATGATTTGAGTTTGATAAGCCCAACCATCCCAATCTGATTCGTCTAAGCCGTCTTCGATAGACACGATTGGGTATTGATCAGCCAATGATTTTAAGAAATCAGAGAAACCGTTCGAGTCGAATACTTTGCCTTCGCCCGCTAAATCGTATTTGCCGTCTTTGTAGAATTCAGATGCAGCGCAATCTAGCGCTAAGGTCACATCCGTACCTAACTTATAACCAGCCAATTCAACCGCTTCTTTAATAACAGCTAACGCATCAGCGTTTGAGGCTAAGTTAGGTGCAAAACCACCTTCGTCACCAACAGAAGTGCTAAGACCTTTGTCGTGCAATACTTTTTTCAGCGTATGGAAGATTTCAGCGCCCATGCGCAGTGCTTCACGGAAGGTTTTCGCGCCAACGGGTTGCACCATAAACTCTTGGATATCAACGTTGTTATCCGCGTGCTCGCCACCGTTTAAGATGTTCATCATAGGCACAGGCATAGAATATTGGCCTGGTGTACCGTTTAATTCAGCGATGTGCGCGTATAAAGGAATACCTTTAGATGCTGCTGCTGCTTTAGCAGCCGCTAAAGACACAGCCAGAATCGCGTTTGCGCCTAACTTGTCTTTGTTTTCTGTGCCATCTAAGTCGATCATGATTTGATCAAGCTCAGCTTGTGCAGTGGCATCTTTGCCTAATAATGCAGCGCGGATGACGCCGTTTACGTTAGCAACAGCTGTTAATACGCCTTTGCCTAAATAACGGCTCTTATCGCCATCACGTAATTCTAACGCTTCGCGGCTACCGGTCGATGCGCCAGAAGGCGCCGCAGCCATACCGACAAAACCACCTTCTAAATGCACTTCGGCTTCAACAGTTGGGTTACCACGAGAATCCATAATCTCGCGACCAATCACGTTAATAATCTTAGCCATAACACCCTCGATTTAAGTTTAAAGATAAAAGAAAAAACCAATACCTATGGGAATAAATGGAAGTCACATACCGCGGAAAATAACAAAATTCCATTTACGGTTTGCGTCCATACAGATGCAACTGATACGCATGCTGTTTATACCCAGAGGTATTAAGTTCTTATGTTTCAAGTAGCGATGAGTGTAGCAAAAGGCCGGCCCCACTGTCGCGGGTCCGGCCTCAAATATTCTTACTTCAGATCACGTTTTTGATGCGCACTTGCCGCAGCAATAAACCCTTCGAACAATGGGTGACCATCGCGCGGAGTTGAGGTGAATTCAGGATGGAATTGACCTGCTACAAACCATGGGTGATCTTTTAATTCGATCATTTCCACCAGCTTACGATCAGAAGACAAACCGCTGAAGATCATGCCAGCTTGTTCTAAACGCTCTCTGTATTTGTTGTTCACTTCGTAACGATGACGGTGACGTTCTACACAGCTAGTCCCTTTGTAGGCTTGGGCCGCTTTCGAACCATCGAGTAAATGACACAATTGAGCGCCTAAACGCATAGTGCCACCTAAGTCAGACGCTTCATGGCGCTGCTCGACGTTACCTTCTTCGTCAATCCATTCAGTGATCAAACCCACGACTGGGAATGGTGTTTCTTTATTGAATTCAGTTGAATGTGCATCAGCCATGCCGGCAACATTACGCGCAAATTCAATCAGGGCAACTTGCATACCTAAACAAATACCGAAGTACGGTAGATTGTTTTCACGGGCAAATTTTGCGGCCAAGATCTTACCTTCAACACCACGCTCGCCAAAACCGCCTGGTACTAAGATACCGTCTAAGCCCTGTAAGACTTCTTCGCCTTTGGCTTCTACGGTTTGTGAGTCAATGTACTTGATGGTCACAGATACGCGGTTTTTAAGGCCAGCGTGTTTTAATGCTTCGTTAACGGACTTATAGGCATCTGGCAGTTCAATGTATTTACCCACCATACCAATAACGACTTCGCCGTTTGGATTAGCTTCTTGATAAATCACATTTTCCCACTCAGACAGATCCGCTTCACGGCATTCTAAACCGAAACGCTTAACCACTAAGTCATCCAAACCTTGCGAACGTAACAAAGCTGGGATTTTATAAATACTATCAACATCTTTTAATGAAATAACCGCACGCTCTTCGACGTTACAGAACAGCGAAATTTTGGCTTTTTCATTCGCAGGAATCGCACGGTCACCACGGCAAACCAGCACATCTGGTGCAATACCGATAGAACGCAGCTCTTTCACTGAGTGTTGAGTTGGCTTAGTTTTCACTTCGCCAGCCGCGCCTAAGAAAGGCACTAAGGTTAAATGCATGAACAGAGTACGATCACGACCTAGCTCAACACCGAGCTGACGGATAGACTCTAGGAACGGCAAGGATTCGATATCACCCACAGTACCGCCGATTTCGACGATAGCCACATCATGGCCTTCGCCACCTGCTAATACTTTTTCTTTAATCGCATTAGTGATGTGTGGGATAACCTGAATGGTTGCGCCCAAATAATCGCCACGACGTTCTTTACGTAATACTTCTTCGTAAATACGACCAGTAGTGAAGTTGTTACGACGATTCATCTTAGTACGGATGAAACGCTCGTAGTGACCCAAGTCGAGATCTGTTTCTGCACCGTCTTCAGTAACAAATACTTCGCCATGTTGGGTTGGGCTCATGGTACCCGGATCAACGTTAATGTAAGGGTCCAGTTTCATGATGGTTACATTGAGACCGCGGGCCTCTAAAATTGCAGCTAATGATGCTGCTGCAATGCCTTTACCTAGTGATGAAACCACGCCACCAGTAACGAAGATATACCTTGTAGTCATGCTGAACCTGAGAAAATGAGTTTGAAAATACGTGCTTGTAAGAAAGCACTAGGACGGGGCAGTAGTATACCAAAGGCGGCGCGATTCGACAAACACCAATCGGGATAATTTGCCGTTTATCTCGTCTCTGTCGCTTTTACTTGGTCCCAATAGGCATCAAGCTCCATTAATGTGTGCTCTTGCATGCTTTTACCGCTCTCACTCGCCAACTGCTCTACGCCGCGAAAACGGCGTTCAAATTTAAGGTTAGCTTGACGCAACGCTTGCTCTGGATCGACCTTAAGATGACGGGCTAGATTCACCACAGCAAATAGTAAATCGCCCATTTCGGACTGCACTTTCGCTTGGTCTTGCTCGGGTTGATTCACTTCATGCAAGACTTCATCGATTTCTTCGTGGATTTTAGCGACCACGGGCTCAAGTTCGGCCCAATCGAAACCGACTCGCGCCACCCTTTGCTGAATTTTGATTGAGCGCGACAGCGCAGGTTGGGTACGCGGAATATTGTCTAACGCAGAAACCACAGTATCAGTTTGGGTTTTACCCGCCACTTGCTGGGCCTTTTGTTCACGCTCAGTCGCTTTTATCGCCTCCCAATTGGCTTTCATTGCTTGGGCGCTATCGCCTATTTGCGGATTTTGTTCGCCAAACACATGGGGATGACGGCGGGTCAACTTGTCGCTGATTTTCTCAATCACTGTGGCAAAATCAAACAGTCCCTGCTCTTTACCGAGCTGACAATAAAATACGATTTGAAATAATAAATCCCCAAGTTCATCGGGCAACTCATCCCAGGCTAAGCGCTCTATGGTATCGGCAACCTCATAGGCTTCCTCTAAGGTAAAAGGCACTATGGTTTGAAACGTTTGCGCTTTATCCCACGGGCAACCTGTTTGTGGGTCGCGCAATTTTTCCATGATCTTAAGCAGCGGCTCAACATCTGTTATAGAAAATCCCGTTGTAGAAGGTTCCGTGGTTGAAAATGAAGTTAATGGCACAGTGTGGGAAGTCATGCTTACCTCCTTTAAAGATAAATGCTAAAACAGGCTAAATACTGAGGATGAACAAAAGAATACGCCTCAGCAGTGCTTGTTAATGAAAGGCTATAATAACGCGATGATAAGCGAGGTAACATAAAAGCGCTATTTTGATGCTGAAATCAGATCTTAGGGTTCTTATTTATCAGGTCTTATTTTAACTAAAAGTGCATTCGCGCCATGTAGTGGTGAAATTCACCCAAAGAGCAATAAACTGACGACTTAACGCCCCAACAAATTCTCATCTATGTCCTGCATACAAGTATTTAGCGCAAGCCATCTTAAATGATAAGATACGCAGCAATATTTCAATGAAGCTAAAACTCACTGAGTGAAGACCTAACAATTTCGGCCTAACTATATATGTGATGTATGCATGTGATAAGTACCGCTTAATGAATGCGGTCATTCGATTTATTTGATTATGTTAGGTGTATTTCTATTCTGTCGCCCAAAATGGGGCGTACACCCTTATAGATTTGAGCATTACTGGAGACAAAATTCATGACAAACGCGAATGTGGATGCCACGCCGTTAACGACTAAGCCATCACAAGATGGTTTTTATATGCCCGCCGAATGGGCGGCGCAGCAAGCCGTATGGATGATTTGGCCATATCGTCCTGATAACTGGCGCTCTGCAGGCGCTTATGCTCAAGCGACCTTTGCTAAGGTGGCCGATGCCATTGGTGGTGCAACGCCCGTGTATATGGGTGTACCTAAAGCCTTTTTAGCTGAAGCTCAAAAAGTGATGCCATCGCACGTCACTTTGGTTGAAATGGACAGTAACGATTGCTGGGCGCGTGACACTGGGCCAACCGTAGTTGTGAATGATAATGGCGAATGCCGTGGCGTTGACTGGGGCTTTAACGCTTGGGGCGGCCATAACGGTGGTTTGTACTTCCCATGGGATAAGGACGAACAAGTTGCACAGCAAATGCTTAAGCAACATGGTTTTGCCCGTTATAGTGCACCGTTGATCCTCGAAGGTGGTTCTATCCATGTCGATGGTGAAGGCACCTGTATGACTACGGCCGAATGTTTACTGAACGCTAACCGTAACCCAGACCTGACGAAAGAGCAGATCGAAGCCTTACTGCGTGACTATTTGAATGTTAAGCAGTTTATCTGGTTGGAAGAGGGCGTTTATATGGACGAAACCGACGGCCATATCGACAACATGTGCTGTTTTGCGCGTCCTGGTGAAGTGATCCTGCACTGGACTGACGATGAAACCGATCCACAATATCCACGCTCGAAAGCCGCGCTGGACGTGTTGCAAAATACCGTTGATGCCCAAGGTCGCAAGTTAAAAATTCACCTGCTGCCACAACCGGGTCCGCTGTATTGCACCGAAGAAGAATCAAAAGGCGTAACAGAAGGCACTGGCGTACCGCGCACTGCGGGCGAGCGCTTAGCGGGTTCTTATGTGAACTTTTTAATCACTAACGACCGCATCGTATTCCCACTGCTTGACCCTGCAACCGACGATATCGCTGCGCAAAAACTGCAGGACATTTTCCCAGAGCACAAGATTGTGGGTGTGCCCGCGCGGGAGATTTTATTAGGTGGCGGCAATATCCATTGTATTACCCAGCAGATCCCTTCTGGAAAGTAAGTACACCAAGGAGAACAGTATGACGCTTGATGTCACTGTTATTGCACCACAATTGGTTTTCTGCGGGAGGGCGTAAGATGTTTGAAGTAACTGAAGTTTCCATTGCCGAGCTGCGTGAAGCACTCGAATCCGGCCGCACGACTGCGGTTGAGTTGGTGAAATCCTATTTGGCTCGAGTGGCGGCTTACGATGGCCCTGCCACTGAGACTAAGTTGAATGCGTTAGTGGTGCACAATCCCGATGCGCTCAAAGAAGCCGAGGCTTCCGATGCGCGCCGTGCCCGTGGCGAAACCTTAAGCCCGCTCGATGGTATTCCTTACACCGCTAAGGACAGCTATCTAGTGAAGGGGCTGACGGCGGCGTCTGGCAGCCCAGCCTTTAAGGATTTAGTGGCGCAATACGATGCCTTCGCCGTTGAGCGCCTACGCGCCGCGGGTGCTATTTGCTTAGGCAAAACCAATATGCCACCCATGGCCAATGGCGGTATGCAGCGTGGTCACTATGGCCGCGCCGAAAGCCCCTACAATGCGAACTATCTGACGGCGCCCTTTGCTTCGGGTTCTTCCAACGGTGCGGGCACTGGAACCGCGGCAAGTTACTCGGCGTTCGGTCTTGCCGAAGAGACTTGGTCGAGTGGTCGTGGCCCTGCGTCCAACAACGGTTTGTGTGCCTATACACCGTCTCGCGGCGTGATTTCGGTGCGCGGCAACTGGCCATTAACCCCAACCATGGATGTCGTCGTGCCTTATACCCGCACTATGGCGGATATGCTCGAAGTGCTCGATGTGATTGTGGCTGACGATCCTATCACCCGTGGCGACCTCTGGCGCCTGCAACCTTGGGTTCAAATCCCTAAAGCTTCTAGCGTTCGCCCAGAATCCTATCTGGCGCTCGCCGCTAGCGCCGACACCCTTAAGGGTAAGCGTTTTGGCGTTCCGCGCATGTACATCAACAAAGATGAACTAGCAGGAACAAGCGAAAATCCGGGCATTGGCGGCCCAACGGGACAACGCATCCATACTCGCCAATCGGTTATCGATTTATGGGAAGCGGCGCGTAAAGCCCTAGAAGCTGCAGGTGCGGAAGTGATTGAAGTCGATTTTCCGCTGGTGTCAAATTGCGAAGGCGACCGCCCTGGCGCGCCGACCGTGTTTAACCGTGGCATAGTGACGCCACAATTCCTCCATGATGAATTATGGGAACTGTCGGGTTGGGCATTCGATGAATTCCTGCGGGCGAACAACGACCCTAAACTCAACAAGCTGGAAGATGTGGTGGGGCATTTGATATTCCCCCATGACCTTGGCACCTTGCCAAACCGTGAGGGTGATTTAGCGGCGGGCATGGAAGAGTATGTCAACATGGCCAAACGCGGCCTGAAATCCTTCGATCAGATCGACAGTATTCCAGATGGTCTGCGTGGCTTAGAGAAGACCCGTAAGCTAGATCTCAAAGACTGGATGGACGAGCTTACGCTTGATGCCGTGCTGTTCCCTACCGTGGCCGATGTCGGCCCCGCCGATGCCCATGTGAATCCGGCCTCAGCCGATATCGCTTGGAGCAACGGGGTTTGGGTGGCAAACGGTAACCTAGCAATTCGCCATTTAGGCGTGCCGACTGTGACTGTGCCTATGGGCGTAATGGCCGATATTGGTATGCCAGTGGGGTTAACCTTCGCGGGCCGTGCCTATGACGATAATAACCTGCTGAAATTTGCAGGTGCATTTGAGTCGACAGGCGACAGGCGCATGATCCCGCCACGCACGCCAAAGCTTGGTGAATAAGCGCTAAGACAATGCATAAACCTAAGCACTAACTGTAAGCACTAACTGTAAGCACTAAATACATTAGCTTAGAAATGAAAACGGGATTGGCATCTATTTGCCAATCCCGTTTTTTTAATACCGACGTCGATACCCTTTCAACAAAGCTAGACTTATGCCGCTATAAAACATACTGCTGTAAAACATACAGCAACACTTAACGCGTCTTATCTTAACGCCAAGAGTTCTTTTCTGATGATCTCTGCGCCTGCACTCAAGGCATTGAGTTTCCCTCTTGCGACTTGATGGGATAAAGGCGTCATGCCGCAGTTGGTACAAGGATAGAGCTTGTCGGCATCAACAAATTTGAGGGCTTTTCGTAGGGTGTCAGCCACTTCCTCTGCGGTTTCAATGGTATCGGTGGCAACATCAATCGCGCCGACCATGACTTTCTTACCGCGAATGAGTTCAAGTAGCTCCATTGGCACATGGGAGTTGTGACATTCTAGCGAGATAATATCGATATTCGATTTTTGCAGTTTAGGAAACACTTCTTCATATTGGCGCCACTCTGAGCCCAAGGTTTTTTTCCAATCTGTATTGGCTTTAATGCCGTAGCCATAACAAATATGTACCGCCGTTTCGCATTTAAGGCCTTCAATGGCTCTTTCTAAACAGGCAATGCCCCAATCGTTTACCTCATCAAAAAACACATTAAAAGCAGGCTCGTCAAATTGGATAATATCAACACCGACCGCTTCTAATTCTTTGGCTTCCTCATTAAGAATTTTGGCAAATTCCCAAGCAAGCTTTTCGCGACTTTTATAATGGTCATCATAAAGCGTATCTATCATGGTCATTGGGCCAGGCAGCGCCCATTTAATTGGTTGCGTAGTTTGCTTGCGTAAAAATTTGGCATCCTCAACAAACACCGACTTTTGGCGGCTCACTGGGCCGACAACCGTGGGTACACTCGCATCATAACGATCACGAATTTTAACGATTTTACGTTTTGAAAAATCAACGCCGTTGAGGTGCTCAATAAAGGTAGTGACAAAATGCTGCCGCGTTTGCTCGCCATCACTGACAATATCAATCCCTGCGTGTAGTTGATCCTGTAATGACAAACGCAGTGCATCGTGCTTACCTGTAATTAATTCCTCTCCTTGCAATTTCCATGGAGACCAAAGTGTTTGAGGCTCTGCAAGCCATAAAGGTTTAGGCAAACTGCCCGCAGTTGAAGTCGGTAGCAGTCCGTTGTTAATCAGGTTTTTATTAAGTCTTGTTGTCATGATAATGATGCCGTATTGAATTAATTATTGGACGTGGCTTTAAAGCCGTTCTGCGAAGAAAAGTGATTAAACGCAAAGCGACTAAACGGAATTAGCAGACCATTGTTCAAAAAACGTTTGGTAGGGCTTGATAAAGTGCTCCGCTGCAAATTTGCCTTGCTCATTCGCCAGTTGACTGCGTTCTGCTCGGTCATAAACAATTTGAGTCAGTGAATGATCCAAGTTTTTCAAATTGGGTTGATAGCATTTCCCTGCAACAGCATTGGCGTTATAAATCTCAGGGCGATAGATTTTTTGAAAAGTTCCCATAGTGCTGATGGTGCTTATCAACTCAAGATGGGTGTAATCATTGAGTAAATCACCAAAGAAATAAAAAGCTAACGGCGCCACACTATTGGGCGGCATAAAATAGCGCACCTGTAAGCCCATTTTTTGGAAATATTGCTCAGTTAAAGACGATTCATTTGGCTGATATTCAACCCCTAATACGGGATGCTGATTCTCAATTCTATGGTAGGTTTTATTATCCGAAACACTGAGACAGATAACCGGTGGCTTATTAAAATTCTGTTTGTAAGCATCAGAATTAACAAAAGACTGAAATAACTTGCCATGTAGACTACCAAAATCATCTGGTATACTAAATTTGGCTTGGCCCTTATTATGTTCTGCAAGTAATACGCTAAAGTCATAATCGCGTACATAAGATGAAAAGTTATTACCGACAATGCCTTCAATGCGTTTATCGGTTTTATGATCAACAATATTGGTTTTCAAAACTTCAATCGATGGGAAGGTTTGACCACTGCCGTCAATGTCCAGATTAACTGAGATGATTTCCAGCTCGACACTATAACGATCGCCTTTAGGGTTATCCCAGTGCGCTAAGGCATTAAAACTGTTATCAATCATCTTTAACGCGTTGCGTAAGTTCGCTTGGCGATGACTGCCTCTGGCTAAATTAGCAAAGTTGGTGGTGATACGCGTCTTGTCTGAGGGATGATAATTTTCATCGAGACAAATGCTGTTAATCGTAAATGTAAAATGCTTATTCATAGTGATCCAGTATCCCATTGCCTGATTTCAAACCTGAGTTTATGCCCTGCGCCTCTAGCTTCTAGCTTCTAGCTTCTAGACCCGACATTATTCGTGTTCTGTCTGAGGTTCTATTTAACTTAAGTGCCGATGACTTAAGTCCTGATGGCTTAGCTAGGGTGCAACTTCAAGCTTGTCTAATATTTCGCTTGGGGTCATTTATACGTGGTTCGGCACATGAACAAAAACGGTTTTATTTCACATACAACATGAGCCATATTCATGATCAATTAGCATGGCTTTGTGGATTAACCTGAACTTGGGATTGGGAAAAGCAGGAAAGCAGGAGCAGTAATATGTTTTCGAGTTAGTTTCCCAATAGAGACAGGTCGTAATATTACAGGTTGCACATATTTGTCGGGTGGACGACACTTGTTACCAAGTGCCGTCTCCCTAAGAACCGTACGTGCAACTTTCACTGCATACGGCTCAAGCCTCCACAAAAGCATCGTTTGATACCCAACAACTTATAAAGCAGTCAGAGCAGGTTCATTCCAATAGTTGCAAGCTAGCCTTTTGGACTTTCTCTTCGCCAAGTATTCTTGGTATTGAGGGTCAAATGGGGTTGCTGAACTTCGGATTTTCACATGTATCTCTATAGGCACTTTGGCTATTTGGCTATTTGGAAGAGATTGAACTGACAATCCATCCCCAAGAGCTTCTGCCAACCGTGAAATTGCCACCGGCCTTTTCGATTGACGAAGTATTTAAGGGCTATCCAAGTTTTAGATTTGGTTGGATGACGCCTTTTGGCCCAGTGCCAAATACACCATTTTTTAATGAATTAGCTCAATTTTATGCCTTAGCTTTAGCCCTTCAACTTTTGATGACTCTCATTTACCCCATTTTAGTTCGTATAAGTTGTAGACAAACCGAAAGTGCATTATGTTGTTGATCTAAAATGGATGGCCAAATTTTTTCGCATTAAGCTCTTTCCAAAATACCGAGACAACGATGGACCAAAAATTATTACAAGCTATAAACGTTGGCTTCTATAACGCGAAGGAAAAATTCCACAAACAGGAAACAATATCCAATCAACTCATATCAACAATTTTTGTTCATGAGGTTTCTAAGTCCATACACCAAACTATTTTTGATGCAGAGCACGCATTAAAAACCATAGAAGTGGATGATTATTTCGTAAAGAAACCTGGTGAATGGCTACTAGATTGCTGCATTGTAAAAACAAAAAACTCCTTCATACAAAAAATAGCATTTGCCTTAGAGTCAGAAAGTAATACAAGTAAAAAATCTTTTGACGAAGATTTTGCGAAAATCTTACACATCAACTCTGACGTAAAGCTATACCTTAACGGCCTAAACCAAACGACTACCGGAGGCATTAATAAATATATAGCAGGTCGTCTTGAATATGCGGAGTCCATATTAAAATCACATACTTATGAAACTAATAATTTTTATTTAGGCTTTTGGCCATCACCAAAACAAAAGAAGAAGGGACTTTATTCATTTTGGAAATGTTTTCATCAACACCAGCACCTTGATGCCATTCATCTTTATAAATACATCAATGGTAAATTCATGAAAATCACTCCATCCTGACACATATAAACCTCCACCTCGAAATTTAACTCGGACACCCAAATTTAACTCGGACACAATTTAACTCGGACACCCAACCTTAATGGCGTTTCAATAAACCTCCGACTATGCTTTGGTTAAGCATTAAACAAGGAGGTTTGTATGCCGCGCCCTCGCAGAACTCAGATAAGTCTTGAAGACACACCTTATTACCATTGCTGTAGCCGCGTTGTTCGGCGTGACTTTTTATGCGGCGATGATGTTTATTCTGGAAAAAATTATGACCATCGTCGCGCTTGGGTAGAATCGCTACTGTTTGAACTAGAAGCAGTTTTTGCTATTGATGTTGCGGCCTTTGCGGTGGTGTCCAATCATCTGCATGTGGTGTTACGTATTGATATAGAGACAGCAAACCGCTGGAGCGATAGGAAGGTGCTTGAGCAATGGCATAAGTTCTTTAAAGGTGATGAATTAACGCAAAAATTCGCTAAAGGTGAGTTGGTCGAGGCCCATGAGGTTAGTAGGTTAAAGCATTCAATCGCCATTTATCGCAGTCGATTATGTGATATTTCATGGTTTATGCGCTGCCTTAATGAACCCATCGCAAGGCAAGCAAATCAAGAAGATAACTGCACAGGTCGTTTCTGGGAAGGTCGCTTTAAGTCACAGGCTTTACTTGATGACGCTGCCGTTTTAGCCTGTATGACTTATGTTGATTTGAATCCCATCAGAGCGCAACTGACTGATACACCAGAACAATCCGACCATACCAGTACCCTATTTTTTATACGATTTAAAAAAATCAAAATATTTTTTGTTATAGCCTTGAAAGGCTCTGCCTTTCCCTCTTGCATATGCTTTTGAAAAACACTCAAAAGCATTATCCTTATCTTCCAGCTCGAAATATATTACCCCTAAATCAATTAGCTCTGACGTTCCATACTCAGGAATGTTATATTTAAATATCTCAAGAGCCCACTTCTTTGCCTCAAGATATTCTTTTTTTAAGAAATACACACCACATATGCATGAAATTAACCACCGAGCCTCTTCCGATTTATATTTATCAACAATGGCATCTTCTATATCAGTCAATGCCGAAAAATAAACCTCCAATGCTTTGTTAAAATCCCCCTTATCTTCAAAGGAATTCCCAAGCTCGATTTTTTTAACAATTTCAGATTCAATGCCACCCATAATAACCTCGTTTTAAATCAATGGCTTTAAATATGTTTGCCCTAACATAGCACCTTGCGAGCTGTTTATAGAGTAATGATCAAGGTAATAGTTATTTGAGTCCAGCATCCAGTTTCTAACCTCAGGAGGTCTTGCTCCATATCCTCTTCCGGTACTGTTCCACCAACTTACTGCATCGACTCTATGAGACATATCTGCTTCTCGTAGTGGACGCCATACACCTTCCGAGGGTTCTGTCGCAAACTGAGGAACGAGTTTATCATGAGCGATGCTCTCTTAACTAACATCATCAATGAGATAGAGACGAGATAGAGGATAGAGACAGGGCAACCGCATGAGTGTTTAAAATTCGTCCAGCTGCAACCCTGCTAATAGAACCGATTCTAAATATTCAGGTTTCATCCAAGCTCTTTTCTGTTTCGCTGGAATGCTTCCCTTAGAAGGT
>Ga0070748_1000010_pt1 | contig 152854 bp, 131 predicted proteins | sample VirMetDEL_Nov_12_FD_77015 | JGI IMG/M metagenome (GOLD analysis project Ga0070748, IMG submission 77015) | Aqueous microbial communities from the Delaware River and Bay under freshwater to marine salinity gradient to study organic matter... | ecosystem: Environmental > Aquatic > Marine >... | reverse complement strand
GGAGGTGGAACTGGCACAGGAGGTGGAACAGGAGGTGGAACAGGAGGTGGAACAGGAGGTGGAACAGGAGGTGGAACAGGAGGTGGAACAGGAGGTGGAACAGGAGGTGGAACAGGTACAGGTGGTGGAACAGGTACAGGTGGTGGAACAGGTACAGGTGGTGGAACAGGTACAGGTGGTGGAACAGGTACAGGTGGTGGAACAGGTACAGGTGGCGCCGAGAACTTAAATGATTCTGCCTGGTTATATACAGCCGCGGCTGAGTATCAGTACCAATCTGAGCCGCAGTACGGCTTTACCTTAGGTGGCGCTTATCATTCACTCGACACCACAGATAGTACCGATGGCAACTATTCGGCCATGGCCTCCAGTTATTGGCAGGCGGCGCAGGATTCTCGCTTAAGCTTAAGTGTGGCACGTAAAGTGCGTTTCCCCTCTATGGTGAACTTGTATTCGCAGCTATCTGGTAATCGTGATTTAGAAGCCGAAGAGTCTAAGCATGTGGAGCTGGGTTTAGAGCAGAATCTGCCGGCGAGTACCGATTTCTCCCTTTATGGCTATTACACTGATGCGAAAAATTACATCGCCAAGGATGTCGATGGTTTCTACCAAAATATGGGGCGTTATAAGTTCAAAGGGGTAGATTTCCAAATCAATAACCATACGATTGAGCACTTAGATCTGAGCTTCTCTTATAGTTTTCTCGATTCAGAAGAGATAGACGGCGACGATACTTTAGATGCCTTGCAATATCGTCCACGTCACCAGTTACGTTGGCAGATGAGTTACGAATTTCCCTTTGAGACTCAAGTTCACCTCAACGTGGAGCGTATTTTAGACCAAGTCTATGCGACACAGGTGAAGGTTGGCGGTCAGACGCAATATCAACAGCAGTCGTTAGACAACTACACCTTAGTGGACGTTAATCTGGTACAGCCATTAATTCGTGACAAGTTAGATGTTTACTTACGTGCGACTAACTTGCTGGATGAAAACTACTACCAGAGTGAAGCCCTGCCGCAGGCGGGACGACAGTTCTTCATCGGTGTGAACTGGCAGATCTAAGATGAAACTCCTAGCGCTCGAAGGCGTTAGCTTCAACTATGGTAGCCAGTTACCGACCGTATTGCAGGAGGTAAACTTGGCCATTGGCACCGGCCAATGCCATTGCGTGAGCGGTCCTACGGGCTCAGGGAAATCGAGTCTGCTCAACCTACTGGCGGGCGTATTAAATCGCCCGCATGAAGGCAACATCTGGCGTTACCCACAACTGGTTACGGGTCTGGTTATGCAAGACCCGCAAACTCAACTCCTTCGGCAAACCGTTGGTGCTGAAGTGGCTTTCGCCTTAGAAAATCTCGGTATTCCCGCCGAAAGAATGTTGCCTAAAGTGCAATTGGCGCTACGGCGCGTGGGCTTGTATCTACGCCTCGATACTCAAGTCAGCACGCTTTCCCTCGGTCAAAAATATCGTTTAATGATTGCCGCCCAACTGGTGTGCGAGCCGCATTTACTGCTGCTCGATGAGCCTTGGGCGCAACTCGATGATCACGGCGTGAGTGAGCTGCTGGCCGTACTTCGCAATCTTATCCAAGATGGCATGGCGTTGGTGTTGGTTGAACATAACGCCTCGGCCTTTGCTGAGATCATTCAGCACTACTGGCAGCTAGAGGTCGGTAAGTTATCCGAAGGCATTTATACCGTGAACAATGCGCCGCAAGTTGAGGCGCCTGCGTGGCTAAATCAGTCTAAGTTTGAGCATTTGGGTAAAGTCTTAGTCAGCGCTGAAGCCTTTGATTTTGGGTTCGATGCATGTCCCATGTTATTTGCGTGTCCGCAGGGATTTCAACTGCAGGCGGGTGAGATAGTGACTTTAGTGGGAGATAACGGCTCTGGTAAAACTAGTTTGTTGAAAACCATAGCTGGCGTACTCAGTTCAAGGCAGCGTCTTCCGCTTAAAGTGCTCGGGCGAAGACCTAAGCTGGGGATTTATGGCGCTGAGCTGGGTCTGCTGATGCAAAGGCCGAGTCGACAATTATTCGAGACCAGCGTGCTCGCCGAAATGCAGTTTAGTCTTAGGCGTTTTGAACTCCCCAAAGAACGCGCGGCGCAGATGTTGGATGAATTGGATTTATTTAGCTTAGCTCAGCTGTCGCCCCACAAATTATCCTACGGCCAACAGCACTTGATTGCCTTAGCGTCACTCGCCTGTTTACGCCCTAAAGTATTGCTTTTGGACGATCCATTGGCGGGGATGGATAAGCATTACTACGGCAAAGTGTGGTACTTGCTGAAGCGGTTAAGCTCGCAAGGTTGCGCTATTTTGCTCAGCAGTCACAGAAGCATTGAACACAGCGCTGTATCACGGCAATTGAGTTTGCGTAATGGTTTATTGGTGGAGGAATTGATTGAAACAGGAGAGCGTTATGTGGGCTAGTTGTCGGCGCCTACGCGCGCTGCGGCATTGGAGTTATGAGCGGCGGGAAACGGCACTTTGTGCGTTGTCGCTGCTATTGGTGTGCGTGCTCTCAGCCTGTGCTTTTGTATTGCCCGCTGCTTTACTCTTGCCATTAGCAGGGCTTAATGGACTGCTTGTTATCCACGGTTTGCTGCGGCGCGGCAGTATTTGGGGCGTGCTAAAGCTAGGTTTAGTGCAATTGAGCATTACTTTGAGTCTGTATTTAATCCTCTATGGCGTTGAACATTTAGCCCAAGGCGCTGTGGTGGTTGCGCGTATTATTTTGGCGACCATTCCCGGTTGGTGGCTGTGTATTACGGCGGCTCCCGAGCGGATTGGTGAAGTGTTAAGTGCGTTTTTACCGACCAAGTGGGCCTTTGTGGTCGCGGCATCCTTAAGTTTATTGCCCTATATGGCAGATGAAATTCGCGAGATATATCAGATCCAGTGTCTGCGCGGGGCTCGCATTACACCTAAGGCGCTGCGTAACCCTAAAAATTGGTCCGAGTTGGTGTATTGCGTGTTGTTTCCCGTCTTAATCCAATTACTTAAATTATCTCGCCAGATGGCCGTTGCAGCGCAGAGCCGTCACTTTGGTTTAGCGCAACGGCCAACACATTGGCATTCACCGAGAGACAAAAATGACTAAAAAAATCCCGCTGAGTCTACAAGACTCCCTATTTGTCGGCTTTTGCGCCACCTTGCTGGTGGCATTAACGGGCATGTTAAGGCTGAAACTGGGCTTGTCTGGCCACAGCATGTTCCTGATGAGTTTCTTTTATCTGATCTGTTATGGCGTATTAGGTCGTTTCGGCAGTATGACGGCATGCGGCGTTATTGCGGGCATAGTGGCCATGGCTTTAGGTGTAGGTAAAGGCGGGCCTATGATTTTACTGAAATTTGCCTTGCCAGCCATTGCAATGGACCTCGTTGCCTTACTCTTGCCACTTAGTATGAACTTGCATTGGCGCTGCGTGATCTTAGGTATTGCAGGCTGTATCGCTTGGGCGGGCAAAGTGGCGCTCACCAATGTGCTCGCGGGCATGGCGCTGGATGTAGTGATGATTCAGTGGGGCTTGAGTGTATTAAAAGGCGGCTTCTTTGCCACTCTGGGCGCCTTGCTTGTACCGCCTGTGTTGACGCGATTAAAAGCCCACGACCTGTTACACCGTGACAAATTTTAAAAACCTTTTTAAAGCTTTAGGAAATGCAGATGAAAAATTGGCTGATTTGTATCGACGATACCGATGATATAGGCACTAAGGGCACGGGCGAAATTGCCGAGGAAATCGCCCATCTGCTCGCGAATATGTCGGGCGGCCATGCCTCCTTTGTGACGCGGCATCAATTATTTGTGCATCCAGACATTCCTTACACCTCGCACAACAGCGCCATGTGCTTTGCGCTGCACTCGCCACTGACACTGGCTGAAATCCATCAACATGCCGTTGCGCACTTGGTCGCGGAATCGGCTCCCGCGGCCGATCCTGGCATCGCCATACTCGATGTCGACTCTCACTATGATGTCGCAGCTTTAATGGATTTTGGCCGCAGAGCTAAAATTGAAGTGATCACGAAAGCGGCGGCCTATGCCTTGGCTGAGCAACTTAATATTCAACTGACCGAACATGGTGGCACAGGCCAAGGTGTGATTGGTGCATTAGCGGGATTAGGGCTACGTTTAATGGGCAGTGATGGCCGGGTAAAAGGCCAGATTAAACTTGGCCAATTTGAGGATGTGTCACTCGAACTCAGCGTTGCCGATATCCTAGAACAAACTGGGCTTGATGCTGTGATGAGCACGGACAAGTATCGACTTGCGCTGGATGAGCGAGTGCAGCTGAAGGGCAAAGTGAAAGCCGTATACCTTGATCACCAGTTTGTCTTGCTCGTTCATCAAGAGGCAGAGCAATGGCGCAATGCGGGCAAGCAAGCTCTGCAAGCCTACTAGAGCAAATTTAGTGAAAGACTTTAAAAAGAGAGTGCTAAATGGATCTCAACTTGGTCGAACACGCATTTGAATTAAAGGATGACTGCTGGATTTTTAAGGCGGGATTAGCCCAATATTCACAGGCAAGGCAAGTGGCTAAGCTGTGCACGCGTTTTATCCCAGATGATGAAGACGAACAAGTCGACGATGAACCGCGTTCTTGTTACAACTGCCAATATCGCCGCTGGATGGTCGACGGTTTTGAATGCTTAGCCCTTAGGCATTTTTTACAAAAGTGAGAGTGTGAAATAGCGCTTGCCTTAGCCTAAGCCCTTATTCCATCGCATACTGTTTAGGGCATTTTGTTTACTAAGAAAGTCTATGGTGATTTTCTAATGCGCGGCTTAGAATGCCCCTCACGCCTGTTCTATAATAATCAAGAATAACAACAGAACATTTGAGCGTAGGTCGCTTTTATGTCGTATGGTTAAGTTGATATTTTATTCGGGCACATCATCCTTGGGGTTGTAGATATGAGTGAGTCGGCAGAATCAGTTGAGCTTATCAAATTACCTGTGTCGCAATTGACATTAGGTATGTTTGTCAGTGCCATAGACAAAAATGATCAGGGTCAACTTGCTATTGCAAATGCTGGACAAATTAAACATAAGGATGCAATTTTAAAACTGGCCAAAAGTGGCATCAAATTCGTTTGGGTGGACACTGAGCGTTCGGCAGAACATTGTGGGTTAAAGAAGAAAACGACTAATGATAGTCAAGCCGACAATCGAAAAGCGCTAGTGAGTCGCGATAAACAACAAGCTCAAGCTAAGGTTATGCTGACCGAAGCGAAAGACCTTATTCGTAAAGTGTTATCCGAAACCTTCGAAGGCAAAGCCATCGAAGTCGCGCCCTTCGAAGCGTTAGCCGATACCATGATAGAGTCTGTGATGTTGGATGCCGATGCGCTTAAATGTATGTCTGCACTTCGTTCAAAAGATGCCTATCTACTCGAACATTCAGTGAATGTTGCCTTTCTGCTGGTAACCTTTGGTAAATACCTCAATCTTGATCGCGATATGCTGCGGCAAATGGCGGTTGGTGGGATTTTGCACGATATCGGCAAGATAAAAGTCGACAATAAAGTGTTGCACAAGCCGGGCAAACTGACGCCAGAAGAGTTCGAACATATGAAGTTGCATCAAGTATATGCACTTGAAATTATGAACGAAACTAGCGGCCTGTCGCAGATTAGTAAAGATATCTGCTTAATGCACCACGAAAAGTTAGATGGTCGAGGTTATCCAAGGGGCTTGAAGGGTGATGAAATCCCTCGCCACGGTCGTATGAGTTGTATCGTGGATATCTTCGATGCGTTAACTGCGACGCGCTGTTACAAAGAGGCCATGAGCCCAGCCGCAGCTTTTAAAATTTTACTCAGTCTGACGCCATTTCACTTAGATCAAGAATTGGTCTACGAGTTTATTCGCTGTATCGGTATTTATCCTGTGGGTTCCTTAGTGGAATTATCGGACGGCCGTGTTGGTATTGTCTGGGCTTCGAAGGACAGAGACGCACTGCATCCAATCGTAAAATGCTTTTATTCTTTAAAAGTAAAACGTTACACAGATGTCGCTATGGTGGATTTATTAAAATCTGAGCTGTATATCGAGCGCGGTGTATCACCGAGCTCATTGGATATCGATCCAACGCCTTTCTATTAATTCTCAAATTCTGCCTCTAACGCCGGTCATCTGTATCGATGGCTGGTGTGAACGATTGCAGAGCCTGCGCTAAAAACCGTAAACTGAATGTCTTCTCCGGTCTGGCAATGGGATGAACAGTGCTATGAAATCTCTATTTCCTATTTTTATCATTCTCTTATCTCTGGCTTTATTAATCCCTGGGGTGACTCAACCTATTTTGAGTATCAGCGGCACTATCGATAAGGCCAAGCTGACCGAGCAGGGCATAGAGCAAGTTGCTCAACGTTTCGATGAAGACTCGGGGCGCGACAGCGCCCGCGGTATGCTGAGTATGGTCAGTGGTTTGCTGGGGCTCAATAGCCTTAAGGGCGAAGTCGAAGTGTTGCAGAAAACCCGCAGTATTTGGGGAACGGTAACCGAACTTTATCACTCAGGAAATGGACTCGTCGCGGGATTAGTGATGTTATTCAGCGTGGTGGTACCTGCCTTGAAGTTGAGTTTAATGCTGGCACAGCAATGTGTTAGTTCGATTGGCCTGAAACTGAGGATTAATGCCGTCGTCAACGCACTCGCTAAGTGGTCGATGGCCGATGTGTTTGTGGTGGCGCTGATCATCACCTTTATGGCGGGGAACGCCCCAGGTGGCATGGGGGAAATGCTAAAAACCCAAGCGCAATTTGAAAATGGATTTTACTTCTTTACCGCCTACTGCATTTTATCGATTTTGAGTAGCTTTTTAGTGCGTCGTCCAACGCCAATTTTGTAGCGAGTTCCAAATGCCCTATGGCGGTTTAAGCGCCGCTGGATTGGCTTAGCTGTTATAGCTATTTGTTATTGAAAATCGATATTTGCTGAGTTTTTAGTTCTAAATAATAATGAGCATCCCCTAAGTTTGCAGGAAGATGCAATTGAAAAACTGGCTGATTATCGTGTTTTGCCTGATTGCCTTGGTTGCTTCGACGCAAACCACAGGACTCGTGCGCTCACTTATCGAATTCTCCGCCTTTGTTGGCGTCCTCTGCTGGGCTTGGCGAATGAAGCCAACGACAGAGTAGACTGGCTTCTTGCTAACCATATTTATTGAAAATAAAGAATATACACTAAAGACGTGATACCAATCGCTGCCCACAGCATGACCCCAAGTAACAAAGGTTTGGGGCCACTCGCCCGCATTTTCTGCACTGTAATGCCTGCACCAATCAAAAATAAACACAGTACTAATGCCCGTTTCGACACCATAAATAAGGTGTCATAAACAGCGTGGAATTGTGGTAACCAATGGGCCACGGCAATAGCTAGACAATAAAAACCGATAAAATACGGCAGGTTAAGCTTGCGCTTATCGCCACCAAACAGCACTGCGCTGACTAATGCGATCGGGATAATCCACAGGGCGCGGGCGAGCTTTATGGTGGTAGCGGTTTTTAAGGCTTCATCGCCATAAGCCGAAGCGGCGCCGACAACCGATGAAGTATCGTGGATGGCGATGGCACTCCATACGCCAAAATCGTATTGGCTCATATTGAGCAAGTGGCCGAGAGCGGGGAATAAAAACAGTGCGACTGAATTGAGCACAAATACGCAGGCTAACGCAGTGGCAGTTTGATCGTTACGCGCATTGATGGCCGGAGCGACTGCGGCAATGGCGCTGCCACCACAAATAGCAGTACCAGAGGCGATTAAGTGGCCCGTGACATGATCAAATTTCAGGGCGCGGGTAAGCACAAACCCTAAGCTCAGGGTGAAAAAGATTGAGCCAACAATCAGGCCGAAGTTGTGGGTGCTCGCCTCTATCGCCGCGTTTAAATTAATCCCAAACCCTAAACCAATGATCGAATAAGACAGGAGTTTTTTGGTGAGCGCGGCGATATTCCATTGCACTGGCACCCAACCAAGGCTGGCTAAGGTAAAACCTAAGACTAGCGCCATGGGCGATGAGATAAAAGGCGCGAGGCATAACAAACCCGCACAGATGAAAACGATGTGATGAGTCTTATTATTTTGCTGTGATGTCGATGAAGAATTCATAACGCCTTAGGCTCGAGCGATTCGGTTTTATCGTTCCAACCATAGATCTTCACATTAAGCGACGGATACAAAATGGCGATCAATGGGGATTGATCATGGAGACAGATGCAAGGGGGCATTATAGCTGTGAGTATGAGCCTCAATAAAATCAATTAAACTTATCTAGTCAGTCAGTTTTATTGACTATCAGAGGATTGTGCAAAGCAGGAGGGTAAATTGAAGAAGATGAACTGAGCTCAGTTCATCTTCTTAGCTAGATAATAAATAGCGAGGTTACAAAACGTGAAATTATAAATTTACGATACTTTTCAAGTTGTAATCGCTGCCATCCTTTGCGGTAAACAACTTATCTTGGGTGTCGTTGGCGCTGGACATACCCGCATGTAATAGGCTGAGCCAATGGCGCGATGCGGCTGAACGTGACTCTGGTATTCCGACTACCATGTTTAATGACGTTCCGATTTGGATATCTTCCAGATTGGCAACGTCTCTCGCACCTATCATGCCACTGCGGTCGAAACTGAGTTCAACGTGGCAACCTAGGTCCTGTAACACTATGGCGCAAGGCGCATCTTTAGTGCCGTTAAAGGCCACAAACTGTTTTGGCTGACGTAAACCACTGTGGCTGCCGTCGGCAAAAAAGGCCAACAGGTGTTGGTAGTAAACCACATAGCTGCTCACATCTTGGTGTGAACCAGAGTTAAGTGGAAAGAGGCGGTCGAGGAATTGTTTCGCATTGGCGATCTTCTCGTGCTCGGCAACATTCACTTGCGCCACGGCTAGCACTTCTTCTGCGATGAGGCTGTTTAGATTCGGTTGGATCTGGTTGCTCTTGATAATTGACATATTCATCGCTCGTTCCTCTCACTCTTTCAATTTAAAAATTCAGGGTTTTGATTTAACTTTTGGCTTATCAAAGTTTGTTTTCAACTTGGCTTGTCCGCTTTAAGTGCTTGCCCGCTTTAAGGGTTAGTGGTTAAGCATTTCTTGAATGGGCTGACTCCGCTGGTTCGCTTGAGTCGTTTCTCGATTGCTTAATTTGTAGTCTAGTCTTTTTTTGACTACAATTTCACAATAAAAATTTTACACTGTGAATTTTACAAAATGCGCAATGACCAGAGCTTGATGAGAAAATCACATTTCCTAGGCACAAAAATACGTAACCTACGGAAACGTAATAATTTAACCATGGAAGATTTGTCGGCACGCTGCATTCGAGTCGACGCCGGAAGTGCGCCCTCTGTGTCATATTTGTCGATGATCGAGCGTGGAAAACGAGTGCCGAGTGCCGGAATGCTGGCAGTCATCGCCGCGGTTTTTCAAAAAGATGCCGACTGGTTCCTCGACGATGTACCCGAAGAGAGCGCCATTACGCCAGATAAGGGCCGCCGTGGTGGCATAAGCGGTATGGCGCTCGAACCCAGCTTTTTGTTTTCCAATGATATTTTACAAATCGCGATACCAGAAATGCTGTCGCAGACGGGGATCTCAGGTCGGCAGTTTGCCCATTTATTGATCCGCGCCCATCAAGAACACCATCAAAATCATTTCCCCGATCTTGAACGTGCCGCCGAAGAAGTCGGCCTCAAACGTATGCCCTTATCTCTGGACGATATGTTGGATATCGCTAAGGAAATGGGATTAAAAATCAAATGGATAGATAGTACACCGCAGGAAGTTATCGATGAAATGGGGGTGAGTTCACGTCAGTTGGTCACCTCATTTATTGAGCCGCCGAGCACGATTTATGTAAATAAAATCCTCAAAAATCGTCTCAATAGACTCAAATATGATTTAGCCGTGCACATAGGTCATTGCGTGTTGCACAACAAGGACGGCCTCAAGAGTGTGATGATCTCAGGCCGCAAATTAGAAGTGGATGAAGAGGCGGGTATGCAGTCCAATACCTTGAACGCGCAGGATATTTTGCATGCGTGGCGCGATTTTGAATCGAGCTTCTTCGCCGGTGCGCTGCTGTGCCCTAAAGTGCCTTATCGCCAATTACTCGACCGCCACGGCTATGAGATTGAAGTACACAAGCAACTGCAAGTATCAGCCTCGGTTGCCATGCGGCGCATGACAGTGGTATCTCCTTATCCCCATTGGCATTATTTCGACGCTTACGCACCGGGCAAGCTCAAAGCCGTTTACCGTGGCAACGGTATCCCACTGCCTTGGGGCAATATGCGACTAGTAGAAGATCCTTGTCAGCATTGGGCCGTATTTAGGATGATCAGCGAGCCAACGGTCGGCACTTCGGCACAGATTTCGATTTTAAACGTCGGCAACGAACCCCGCATTTACTGCTGTGAGTCGATTAAAGTCGAAGATTCGGCGGGCAATCCCCATGTGCTCTGCGCTGGTATTGATTTGAATCCAGCCATTGAAGCCCAAGGCAAAGATGCCCTGTCTATCGCCCACGATTTGAAAGATGCCTGTGTCGCCAGTGGCGGTTCAGTCACTATTCCCAAACACATTAAAAGTGATCTGGTGAGCGTCGCAAAAATCCTCAATATCAACTGGATAGAACGCGGGATCAAAAACGACGCCCGCCTTATTTGCTCCCGCGGCGCAGTCTGCCCACGCCAACCGAGTTGCTATCAAGCGGGTAAGTCACAGTGTGATGGGGCAACGTAAATCACTATATGATTTACGTTGAGTTTTGCGGCCTTACGGCCGAGAAAGTCGTGGGGCTTCACCCCACACCCGACCAAGGAGGACTGCTCGTCCTATCCTCCTTGGATGCTCCATGACGCCCCCAACGGAGTTGAATGCCCCTTGTGCTCATTGGCAAATTTGCTATCGCTTCCGAAGGATGCGTCCATGCACCTGCGAAAGCTAGCTCGCCATCCATGGCGAGACTCACGCGAATTTGCCATTCGCCCTGCGGCAACTCCGAGGGGAATAGTATTCTGCGGCATTAAGTATGAAATTTAGGCCAGAAGAGATTTGCCTGTCATGTCTTTTGGGTGTGAGGAAAGAACATTAAAGGAACTAAATATGAATAGGCTATGGTTGCTAGTGCTAGTATTTTTAATGAGTAATTTGACATCAGTTGCTTACGCTAAAAACTGTAAGAAAGGTCAACCATGTGGTAATTCATGCATTTCGTGGAGTAAAACTTGTCATGTTGGAACATCAAGTCAGAGCTATAAATCGTCTACATTGTACGGCGCAAATAATAGCCAATCCTCTGGGGTTAAAGGAACCAGCGAACCTACATCTGAGAATGTACAAGCATTTGAAGTTACAGTAGATAAGCTCAATGTTAGAGATAAGCCTAATCGTAATGGATATCTACTCGGCTCACTTTTAAAAGGAGATCGTATTGAAGTTATTACCACCAGTGGTGACTGGAAGGTCTTTTTATATAAAAACCAAGTTGCTTGGGTACTTTCGGTTTATTTGAAGCCTTTGTAAGGGGCTTTACCGAACTATCTAGGTCTATTTGTAAAACTTGAAAGAGCGTACTTAAGGTTTGTATTGAGTTGTCGAGATTAAGCACTCGCATGTAAGTGACCGTTGGCGGCATGGTCGCTCTTTCACATCCATGTGATCGCGACATTCGTAGGTCCTTCTACATCAGATGCCGCCGTCGAGCCTATAGGGATATATTCACGGCGAGTCACTGGAATGAGAGTGCTTAATCATTAGTTATGTCGTCACTCATGTGTTTATCGCTTTAAAAAGAACTCATCTCACAATCCCTACTCTATGATTTTTTATCAATCAGTCTCGCTCATGGTTGACGTGATTTTGTCTTTAAAATTATTGGTTAATATAACAAACCGAGCAAACACACTACGGTGCTGGCGGGCAATATGGGCTGTAACCAGCGTGGCTTGTAACTGAGTAAAATCACTAGAATTATCGAACTCAAACATACCCAGCCGAGCAGTAATACGCTGGCGTACGCTGGGCCGTAATGACGACTGGCAAGCCAATAGCACAGGACGAGCGTTGCAGTACCAGCGGTGCGAAATCCGCGTGCCTGTGCATCGGTTAACGGGCGGTTACGCACGGCGCGGTGGTGGCTAAAATAAGATAAGGCCAACAGCCCCATGGCGATAAAACAGGTTAACAATTCGACTGTGGCTGTCATGATTCAACTCCTAATTCTGTCGTCGCTTTGGTTACCCTTGTAGCCAGCACTTTTTTAGGGCTACGCAAGCGTGTGGCTGCCATGTAAAACAGCGCCGCAAGTGCGAGCATCATGAGATCAAATCCTGCGAGAATATAGGCTTGGCGCTGTAGATTGCTCATCAGTTGATACTGTGAAGTCATGGCATTGAGCAGGGGTAACAGGCCATAGAGCAAGGCTGTGAGTAAAAAGAGTCGTTGCCATGTTTGTTTATCTCGTTTGAAGCAGGCGAGCAGTGCGACTAACGCCCAACTGATAAAGAAACAATGGATTTCCCAGTTCTCTCTATCTGCAAAGGTGACGGGTAAGAGTCGATTGGCATAAAAATAACAGGCTAGCGCAATGGGCAGGCCAGCAAAGGTGGCGAGATTCAACATGTTCACTAGCGTGAGCCCGCTATGATTCTTATCTTTTTTAAGCTGCTTTTGTGCCAGTTTTTCGGCCCACATAATCGCGCCGCTGGCGATCATCACGCAGCCCGTTAATCCCGCCAGTAAATACAGTAAACGTAGGCCTTGGCCAGCAAAGCGACCACTGTGCAAGGCTATCATGGCACTTTGGGTTTGATTCGCTCCCGAAGTCACTGCCGACTGCGCCAACACAGCACCTGTCACAGTAGACAAGTGATACCAAGGCGCTTGCTGATTTAAGTTGTGCTCAGGGGCGATTTTGACTGTTACGCTGGCATTGCTGTCGTTGAGATTATCAAACTGCAAGCCTTCAATTGGTGACTCACCCACGACACTGTGAATCGCACTGAGTAAACTCTGACTATCGAGCATAGTGGCTGGCGTGCCCGTGGCGGCGGGAGTTTGGTAAATGGGTTTCCATTGCGAATAAAAGGCTTGAGTTTCATCACCATATTGCGTGCTCAGCCCCCATGGCATATACATAAACATCAAAGTCACTAGGCCGGTGTAAGTGATCATAAGATGAAAGGGCAATGCGAGAACTGAGCTGGCGACATGGGCATCTAACCAAGAGCGCGGGCCTTTTCCGGGGCGAAAACTAAAGAAATCCTTAAAAATACGTTTGTGGATCACTATCCCGCTGATGATGGCGACCAGCATGAACATAGTGCAAAAGCCGACAATCCAACGCGCTGTGAGCACACTCATGTAGTACAAGTCGAAATGCAGTCGATAGAGAAAGTCGCCCCCTCGGCTTTCCCGTGCTTTAGGTAAGGATTCACCTGTTGCAGGGTTAATAAAGCCTTGATGATAATCACCAAATCGCTGACCTTCAGCGGCGGGATCGCTCCAAGCATAGGTCAGTAATGGCGTGCGCTGTGTGGGTAAGTAAATCCACCATGACTCAGCGTCAGGCGCTTGTTGTGCCAAGGACGTGAGGCCCTTGAGTATCAATTGTTGATTATCCGCATTGGCATCATATTGGCTGCCGTGGTTTTCGGGTTGCATCCACAGGTTGATTTCAGCACGGTAATAGGCCGCTGTTCCGGCGAAAAAAACCAGAAACAACACCCAGCAGGTGAGTAATCCCACCCAAGTGTGTAGCCAAGTCATTGAACGAAAAAAGGAGTCTTTCATAATCCACTCCCTTGAACACTTGTAACATCAAACGCTTTAGCGGCGAGGTAAGCTAAATACAGCAGACCGCTGAGCGCGAATAAATCCAGCCAGTATCGCCATGTTGATTTAACGCTGAACACCCAAATCACGGCGCAGGTGTACACAGTAAATGACAGCATCATGGCGGTTAACACCCGATCAACCTGAGATAACGGCAGGATTTGCGCGAGCAAAATAGTCGCTACCGCACTTAATAAATAGCCACCAAAGGTTGCCGCGAGACAGCGATTGCCTATGTGCAGGCTATCGCGCCAAATAGCGGTGTTTTTCCAACGCGTTAGCCTTTGTATTAACGGTTGAGTCATGTTGGTTTTTTCAGTCATTATGGTGTGCCACTTCTGCTGAATTTGTCTTGTGGGTGCGGGATAGCACAGAGATTAACAGCGCAGGTAAAAAGGTTAAGCTGAGTAGCGTTGCCACGATAAGTCCTGTCAGCACCACTATGCCAACGCCGCGGTAGAGTTCACTGCCAGCCCCAGGGAATAACACCAGCGGCAATAAGCCAAACAAGGTCGTCGCGGTAGACATTAAAATCGGTCGCAATCGATTAGCGACGGCAGATTTGACGGCATCAACGACACTAAACAGACCCGATTGCAGGTTTTTACGGCTCTGTTCCACGATCAAAATTGGGTTGTTAACGACAGTGCCGAGTAGGATTAAAAACCCAAGCATAGTAATCATATCAAAGGGTTGGTGCCAACCTTGGCCGCCAAGATACGCAAATAAACTGCCAGTATAATTAAGCGCTTGCAAGCCGACTAACCCGCCCGCAAGTCCGAGCGGGATAGTGATCAGCACAAATAACGGATAACCCCAGTGATTAAAAATCGCGACTAATAACAAATAGATGATCAACACGGCGACCAGAAAATTGCTGGAGAGTGCCGCTTTTGTCGCTTCGAGCTGATCGGCTGCGCCCGAAATATCTAAACTGACATCTTTGCCGACCGCACCTTGTTGATAGAGGATGGGGACTAGTTCTTCCCGCACCTTAGCCACAGCGGTTTCCAATGCAATGGAGCGCGGCGGAATAATGTAAAGGGTCACGGTTCTACGGCCATCGACGCGGCGTAAACTGTCGCTATCCATCTGCTCGCTAATGTCGGCTAAGGCTTGCAGCGGCAGTACATTACCCTTAGGCGTGACTATCGGCGCGAGCGCCAATTGCGACAGACTCTGTTGATTGCCTGCCAGACTAAATAGAAAGATATCCACCTTGTTATCATTGAGGAAAAACTCGTCGACATAGGCGCCATCGCTCAGTGCCGAAACCGCATAGCCAAACTCGCTGCCGCTAAAATCTTGTTCTACAAGACGTTGCCAGCGAGGGGAAATCTGCCACAGCGGTTGGTCTAGCGACAAGGTTGATGGGTCTGAATACAGCTGCGGCTCGGCAAATACTTTTTCCGCCGCTTGATACGCCGCTTCGGCAGCGCGATAGAGGCTGGCTTGATTCGGGCCAGAAATATCCAAGGCGACAGCGCGGGTGCCACCATCGTTGCTGGAAATAATCGACCCCCGCGATGAATAGGCGCGCATGCCCGGATATTGCTCAAACAAGGCGGTGAGTGAGCTCATCATGGCATCCATATCTTGGCTGCGAACAGGCTCGCTCATCACCCAAATACTGCCGACACCCACGCTGAGGGTATAGTATTTTAGCGGCGGAATTTTTTGCTCACCAGATTCAAAGGATGACGCCTCGGCATTGACTCTCGCCGATAGCTGAGTCGTTAATTCTTCTGCAATTTTAGCCATTTCCGACAGGTTGTAACCCGGCGGCGCGACCATAGAAGTAAAGGCTTTTGGTTCTTCACCTTCGGGTAAATATTCGGCCGGAGGCATAAGCCAAGCCGCTAGCCCAATCGTTAAGACGAGTGACAGCACAATCACAAAGGCGCGGCGTTTGGCCGACAGTACCAGCTGACTGACTAAGCTCAATATGCGTGATGCTTTGGGCGGCTCACTTTGGTTTGTCTGCGCCGAGTGCATCTTACCGAAACCAAAACGGGCAATAGCGGCGGGTACGATGAACACCGCGACCAGCATAGAAGCGATAATAGATGAAGCGATGGCAATCGCGATATCCGAGTACAGTTGCCCCGCTTCTTGTTTGATAAATAGAATGGGTACAAACACTAGCACTGTGGTGAGTGTCGAGGCTAATACTGCGGGCCACACATCGTAGATACCACTGATGGCTGCTTCGAGACGCTCTAATCCGCGTCTGCGCGCTTGTTCAATACTTTCGAGCACCACGATGCTGTTATCGACCGTCATGCCGATGGCAAAGGCCACACCCGCCAGCGAAATGACATTAATAGTGCGATCAAACACCAGCAGCCCGACGAAGGCGGCTAAGGTACATAGCGGAATACCGATAACACCAATCAGGGTGGCTCGATTCGAGCGCAAGAAGAGATACATGACTAAGGTTGCCAGTAAGGCTCCTAGGCCTAAATTGACCCACACATTTGCAACCGAATCTTGCACATAGCGCACATCATCACTGAATAGCTCTAACTGCATGGCGTGCTGGGCGAGTTGATTTTGATTGATCTGCGCAATCACGGGCATCATGGCGGCTTTGATGGCGATAACGTTAGAACCGACATCTCGCTTGACCGCTAAGCTGAGGGTGCGTTCTTGTTCGGCAAAGGATAGTTCTCGGATCTCGGCGTGGTCGAGTTTTATCTCGGCCACGTCTTGCAGCAGAATATTGGTATTACCTTGGCGTTTTAAAATCAGTTGCTTAAGTTGATTTAAATCCTCGAAACGGCCAATCACCCGCAGTAAATAACGTTTTTTACCACTGTCGATATCGCCCGCTGAGGTGTCCTTGTTGCGATCTCTAATGGCTTGGCGCACATCCATAATGCTGATGCCGCGTTGGGCGAGTTTGGCGGGATCGAGCAGTATTTGGATTTGCCGTTCGGCACCGCCTTGAATGGTGACGGAGGAGACGCCTTTGACGCGCTCCATTTGTGGGCGAATAAAGTCGTTAGCGAAATCGCGCATCATATCTATATCTAGATTCAGCGGGTTTCCTGCGACAGGCACGAGACGGAAATACATGAAAGCGTTGTCTGAATATGAACTGCTGTAAAGCCGTGGTTGGTCGACGTTTTCTGGATAAGACGATACTTGGCTGAGCGCATTGCTAACACGAATAAGCGCGTCACTGATCTCAGTGCTTTGGGGGAATTCGAGTTCTACCCATGCCGAGCCCGTATCGGCCCAAGATGTCATGCGTTGTAAGTTGGGCAAGGTGCGCAGGTAGCGTTCCTGCTCAAGCAGAATTTCTTTTTCAACGTCTTGCGGCGTTGCTCCCGGCCAACCTGTGGCGACACTGATGGTGCGCACATCTAAGTCGGGGATCATTTGGATTGGGATACGCAGTGCGGCAGCCGTGCCCAATACGCAGAATATCAAGACGATGACCGACAGTAAGGTGCCATGTTTAATACCAAACTTCAGCATCCCACTAACCTCCTATGACAGAGTTGAGCACAGAGACGGACTGTTGGTCTTGTAGGCTCTCATTGCCGCGGATCACCACGGGCGCGTCTTTGGGTAATGGACTGAGGATTTCAATCCCGATGGCGCTTGTATGGCCCACTTGAACGGTATGCCGTTGGGCTATGTTGTTTTGCACGGTAAAGACGCTGAACTGGCCGTCGGGGTGACGGACTAGCGCATCTTGCGGTACGACAACACTGTGCTGCGCTCGCTGTAAGTGGAAGGTCGCAGTGGCCGATGTGCCGGGCATCAAAAGTCCATCCGCTTCGGGAATAGTCAAGCGTACCAAGAAGCTGCGAGCATTGTGGTCGCTCACAGGGACAAGGGCACTCACATGGCCGATAAACGCTTGTTCAGGCAGCATGTCGGCGGCAATGTCCACGTGAGTCGCAGTGGCTACGCTTTGGAACATTTCCTGTGGCACTTGAATGTCGAGCCAGAGCTGCTCTTGGGACACTAAGGTGAAGATTTCAGTACCGACATTGACCCATTCACCGGTTTCAGTTTGTTTGCTGGAAATCACCCCTGCAAACGGCGCCATCAGTTGGTGGCGGGCGACCACCTCTTTTTGGTGTGCGAGTGCCGCCATTAAACTTTGCAGATTGGCTTCGGCCTCGGTTAACGCCGCTTGGCGAATCGCGCGCTCCGTTTCGGGGAATAACTGCTGAGCGCTGAGTGTTTGCGCCTCGGTGAGGAGTCGCTGCTTTTCTGTCAGCATGGTCTTAGCGGCTATTACATCGGCTTGACGCTGTGCTAATTGATGTACGGCTAAGGTATCGTCGAGTGCGAGTAAAGGCTGGCCTGCGCGGACTTGGGAGCCCGCATCGACCAGCACTTTGGCTACTAGGCCATCGGTACGTGCCGATAAGCGAGCCACCCGTGCGGATTTAATGGAGCCACTGAGTGGCAACAGTTCATTGGTGCTGCCAGTTTGGGGCAAGGCGACTGTTACAGGTACTGCGCTTGCGTGGACTGCAAAACACAGCAGGTATAAACCTATCATTAAATACCGCACGTTAACTCCATCTCACTATTAAGATTGTTACTGAGTGATAAAACTTGTGGTGGTGATGTGTAAAACGCTATCAACCTCGTTGCCAGCCAGTGTTTGTTTGCCTTCTGTGGTGTGGTTGCTGACGAGCAAGTAGCGGCCTGCATCTGGGGTATCGAGGGCGAATTTACCTTGGGCATCGGTAGTGAAAGACTTGCTCCAAAAACCGGGGCGATACACTTGCACTGGATGATTCACCATTGGCGCGCCTTTATAGCTAAGCACAAACTCGGGAGCGCCTGACTTTACTGGCGTAAATTCAAAATCTTGCAGCGCTTTGGTGTGTTCTTGTCCCGTGCGAGCGTAGAGTATTGCGGCCTGCAATCCAGTTTCGGTTTTCCATGGCTGCCACGCGGTATCGGCATAGAAACTGACATCACTTTTGCCATCTTGGGTTTTAACCAGCAAATGATCGGCTTGCGCCGTGGCGGTCAGCGGCGCTTTGGCATTGGCGTCGAAAATTCGTGCCGCGCTTAACGACGCTAACTCTTCGGCTGTGGCGTACTCTGAACCCGGTTCACCAAATTGCACTTTGACCGAACCATCGCTGCTGCGCTCAAGCCACACTTCATGTGCTTGAGCCGAAAAAGCGATACCGCCGAGTAAAGTGAGTAGTACAAGTGCTTGTTTCATTTAATTATCCTTAATATTGTTTAGGGAGGCGTGCAAAATTTTACAGCGTCCAACGTAATGACAGCGTGGCATTACGTGGCTCGCCAAAGTCTGCGTAACCCCAGAGTGAGCGGTTATAGTTTTTGTCGAAGATATTGTTGATGTTCACTTGCATCGAAATCGACGGTGTTATTTGGTAGCCAAACATTAAGTCGACGAGTGAGTAGGCGGATTGTGTTTGGCGGTAAGCCACATTCGGCGCACCATCGACGCCATAAATAGTGCCTTGATAGAAAGTGCTGCTCTGCCAGCGCCAGCTTGCGCCCGCAGTAATGCCCGGCAGAATATCTTCAAAGTTATATTTAGTGGTGAGTTTGAAGATATCTTCGGGCAGATAAGTTTGACGACGTAGGCCATCTTTATCTTCTGCATTGTTGTGGGTATAACCACCGCTGATATCCCATAAGTCGGTAAGACGTCCGGCTATTTCTAACTCATAGCCCTTGGTGGTAATCCCATCCACACTTTCGTAGATAGAGTCACCGGAAGGTAGCTGACCTTTACCTGCATACTCGGGTTCGTTGTCTTTATTGGTTTCGTAGATGGCAGCTGACATGTTTAGCGTGTCATCGAACAGTGCGACCTTGATGCCGCCTTCGACGTTTGTGCCTTCTGCAGGTTCGAGCAGTTGGCCATCTTCACCAAAATAGGTGCCAGGTTTGAAGATTTCAGTACGGCTAGCGTAGACAGAGATTTGTTCGGTCACATCGTAGACTAGGCCGTAGTAGGGGATGAAAATACCGGTTTTTTCCATGGTTGCATCTGTGCTGTTACCCACGAGATCATGCTTTTCATAGGACCAGTTACTTACGCGTCCACCGACCATTAATTTCAGTGAATCCAACACATTGACACGGACAGTGCCGTAAACACCCGATTGGCTTTGTTCATTGGTTTGGCCATTGGTGGGGGAATTAGGAATATTAGGCTTGGGGTAATTGCCCTGATCCGCGACGTTATAGCGACGTTGGGGGGCGGAGTTCGTGTTGATGTTATCGAACTCGTTGTCACCATAGTTAAAACCGATCACAGCGCTATGTTCACGGCCGAGTAAGTCGAAGTTACCCGTGGCGTACAGGTTGAAACTGTTGGTATCGGATTCACGATCATGTTGGGCTGCATAGGTATCGCCCCAAGGGCCAACAAATTCGCCGGTTGATTTGACGATATAATCGCCTGGGTAAAAGGCCAATGCGTCTATGGTGGCGTTGGCGATACGATAGGCACTGACGAGTGACCAGTCGTTATCGAATCTATGTTTAAATTCGGCCATGAGGCTCTTTTGGGTCACGTCCCAATGGGTCCAGTCCTGTGAGCTGGAATAACTGCGGCCAAAATCGACAGCTGTGCCATCGGTATAAAATGCGGGATTAGAGTTCCAGTTATACACGCCGTCGGTTTGCGATTTTTGATAGTCCGCAAACAGTGACAGGCTAGTATCTATGCCGAGACTCGTTTCAACTACGCCATAAAGCACAGTGGTATCGCGCTGATAGCGGTCGATAAATGAATCGCCTTTCTTCACCGCACTCACGAATCGACCTTTCACATTGCCAGAATCCGTTAGCCAGCCAGAAACATCGGCCTCTAATCTATAGGTATTCCATGAGCCATAACTGATACTTGCCGTGGCACGGGTGTCATCCGTTGGGCGTTTACGAATAAAATTAACCGTGGCAGAAGGTTCACCTAAACCACTTAAGATCCCAGCCGCACCTTTTAATACTTCAACCCGTTCGGCAATCACAGGGTCTAAACCTTGATCAATTGAGCCGCTGTAAACATGGGATGAAGAGGTCGTGATTAAGCCGTCAATTTGGACCCCACTGTCGAGTGCATAGCCGCGCACGAATATCTGACTATTTTCAGAGGCATCGCCCACCATAGTGACGCCAGGAGTATGATTTAACACTGACTCCATAGTGACCAAACCTTTGTCACTGATCATTTCTTCGGTAATCAAAGTGACGCTTTGTGGGGTTTCTTTGAGTGACATAGACAAACCCGTGGCGCTATTCATTGCCGCGCGGGTGTAGGTTCCTACCACGTTTAATCTTTCTATCTGTTCTGTATCTTTTTTCTCATCTTGCTTAGGGTCAGTATTGGCTTGAACCGTCAAAGTAAGTGTGCTGAGAAGTACAGGGATCAATGGCGAGCGCCAAGACGTTAAAACAGATAGGGGAGGCATGGTATTTCAATCCTTTCAGGCGATTTCAGATTAAATAATGATTGGTGATCCTGAGTGCAAATAAAACGCATAGGTGTAAATGAGAATCGATCGCATGATAGGTTTGTTGAAAATAAATGCAATATGCTCAATGTGTAAATTGTTTAAGCGGGGTTGTAACTTATTGGCGAATAGCTTGTCAGCGAGCTGTGATAAGTGGTCGCGATGGGTGTGGCACTTTTAGCGCATGCCTTACTATAACTCGGTTTCGGGGCATCGACTTTGAACAAAAGCTGTTGTGGCTCGAGTCAATTTAGCCAACAAAAAGGCCACAGTCGTTACCGACTGTGGCCTTTAATCTTTACAATCGAATCGAAATCCAACCGACGTATTAAGCCTAAAAGTGTGATTTACATTCTCGGTTTATGCCCGTACTTGGCCTGTGCCTGAGACTAAATACTTCTCAGCGGTCAAGGATTCGAGCCCCATTGGGCCATAGGCATGTAGCTTAGTGGTGGCGATGCCGATTTCCGCACCAAGGCCGAGTTCGCTGCCGTCGGAGAAGCGCGAAGAGGCATTGACCATTACCACTGAAGCATCGACTGCGCGTTGGAAGCGTGCGGCAGTGACTTCGTTTTCGGTGCAAATCACTTCGGTGTGCTGGCTACCAAAGCGGGCAATATGTTGGATTGCATGGTCGAAGTGATCGACTTGGCGAATGGCAATTTCGAGATCTAAATACTCTTGGCCGAAATCGTCTTCTTCCATATAAGTGCAGTTTGCGAAGTAGCCACCGGATTGGGTACAAGCATTGATTTTAACCTTATGCTCGGCCAGCGCTTTGGCCACTTTAGGCAGGAATTGCGAAGCAATTTCTTGATGCACTAATAGGGCTTCGAGGGCATTACAAACGCCTGTGCGCTGGGTTTTACCGTTGAGCAGTAAGTCCAAAGCAATATCCAGATCGGCATCTTTATCGACGTATAAATGACACACGCCTTTAAAATGCTGGATCACTGGGATTTTACTGTTGTCAGACACAAAGTTAATCAAGCCTTCGCCGCCACGGGGAATGATCACATCGATATAATCTCGTTGCTGCATTAGTTCCAACATCAGGGCACGGTCAGGATCGGGCACTACAGTGATTAACGCCTCGGGCAAGCCGTATTGTTTCAATACGCTTTGCAAAATGGTGGCGATAATTTTACTGGTGTGCAGCGCCTCTTTACCACCTCGCAAAATCACGGCATTACCGGATTTAAAGCACAGGGCACCTGCATCGGCGGTAACATTCGGACGCGCTTCATAAATCATACAAACCACGCCTAATGGCACGCGCATCTTGCTGATGGATAAGCCGTTAGGTCGTTGACCAATATAGCGTTCGTTGCCAATTGGATCGGGCAAAGCGGCGATGGTTTCAATCCCCGCTGCCATGGCTTCTACGCGTTCCGGTGTTAGCGTTAAGCGGTCGAGCATAGCAGGGGCAAGGTTATCGGCTGTTGCTCTGTGTAGGTCAATCAAGTTAGCGCTTTGGATTTCGTAGGACTTTTCACGTAATGAACGCGCCATGTCGAGGAGTACAGTATTTTTAAGCTGTTCGTCGACTTGGGCGAGGATCAGAGCCGCCTTGGCAGCTTCTTGAGATAAATTTTTGATTAAAGTCATATTTACTCCGTTAAGATGTTTAATCGCTTAGCGTTATTCGGCTGATGCTTATTCGAGAATGGCGATATTTTTCTCGGAAATGATCGGTCCAGTCTTTTGCTGAAATTCACTGGCAAACTCGCGATCGTCTTGGTCCGTAATAAAGCTAAGTAAACAACTACTGTAATTGGATTTGGCCTTGGCCAATTTAGTCCCATCACCTTTGCGAACTAAAATGGTGTCACCGGCAGAGAAGTCCCCATTGATGGCAACTACATCGTCGCTGGTCAATTGCTCGCTATGTTCGTCTAGGTCGATACTAAAGTCATTTTCGACAATAACTTCACCTTGAGCCTGCGAGGTATGTGTCATCCAATGCAGATGTTCTTGCATGGGGTTTTCATGGGAAGTGAAGAGTGTGCCCGGATTTTGCCCCTTCAACAGTTGGTTGAATGAGTCAGCATCGAAACCATTGATGATAAAGGTTTCAATCCCGTGGGAAATCGCCTTCTTGGCGGCTTGTATCTTAGTCCGCATACCACCTGTGCCGACGGCACTTCTGGCGCCGCCTGCCATGGCGTAGATTTCGGCATTAATCTCGTTCACTTGCTTGATAAGCTGTGCATCGGGATTTTCATGGGGGTTTTGTGTGTAAAGCCCGTTCACATCTGAACAGATAATCAGGGTATCGGCATCGGCCGCCGCGGCTACCATGGCCGAGAGATTATCGTTATCGCCAACTTTGAGCTTGTCGGCGGTAACGGCATCGTTCTCGTTGATGATAGGCAGTAGCCCATGTTCGAGTAGGCTGAAAATCGTATCTTTAATACTGATGTAACGATCTCGATTGCGTAAATCGCCGTGGGTTAACAGTAGCTGTGCGGTCGGGAAATCAAATAACTTGTTCCATGTGGCCATCATATCGGCCTGACCCGCTGCTGCCATGGCTTTCTTCACAGTGACACTCGGTTTATCCACCACGCCAAAGTGATGCCATCCCGCGGCGACTGAGCCCGAAGAGACCAAGACAACTTGGATCCCTTGGGCACGACAATAAGTAATAAATTGGGCAATGCCGAGTAAGTAGTGGCTGCTGCAACCTTGCTTGTGTGGTGCAATCAGGGCACTACCTACCTTAACGACAATGCGTTTCCAGGGTAAGTCAGTCATACCTGCGTGCCTCATCTGTCTTCGGCTAAAACACGGCCAGCTTTGTGGAATAATTTAGTGGTTTTGGCACAGGGATCAGTATCGAGTAACGAGACAACCCAAATCACCATACTGCTGACTGCAAAGCCGGGGATCATTTCATACACTACTGTGGTTAGGGCTTTTCCATCTGCCAATACCGGTGCATAAATCCAAAATAGAACGGTAGCTGCGCCAGAGACAATGCCCGCAATCGCGGCTTTGTGAGTTAAGTTAGCTTTATACAAGCTAAACAAAACTAATGGACCAAAGGCTGCGCCGAATCCTGCCCATGCATTACTCACCAGTGATAGCACACTGCTAGAGCGGTCGAGCGCCAGTAGACTCGCGACAATTGCCACGCCTGCTACGCCAAAGCGACCCATTTTCACCATGTCTTTTTCGGTAGATTCTTTCTTCGACATCACGCGATAGATATCTTCGGTGAGTGAGCTTGATGACACTAATAGCTGTGATGAAATGGTGCTCATGATCGCGGCCAGAATGGCGGCCAGTAAGAAGCCACTAATGATCGGATGGAACAACAGCTCAGAAAACACGATAAAGATGGTTTCAGGGTCTGTTAGCTTCATACCAAATTTATTGGCGTAAGCGATACCGACAAGGCCCGTTGCCAGTGCACCAATTATGGTCACTGTCATCCAGCCCATACCTATGTGTCTGGCGGTTTTAATGTCAGCGACTGAACGAATCGCCATAAAACGCACAATAATATGCGGTTGGCCAAAGTAACCGAGTCCCCAAGATAGGCTCGAGATAAGCCCTAACATAGTGACGTTTTGCATCGCATCGGTGAAGTGTGGAATCGACTGATAGGCAAAGTTCATCATCTTGTCGGCGCTGGTAAATTCCTGATATGCAACTACAGGGACTAAGACTAAGGCGATAAACATGATACAGCCTTGAACAAAGTCAGTGAGGCTCACAGCCAAGAAACCGCCCAATAAAGTATAAGAAACCACAACAGCGAGGGTGACGACTAAACCTAAGTCGTAGTTCAGGCCAAATGCCGACTCAAATAACTTACCGCCAGCCACTAAACCCGCTGAGGTATACAAGGTAAAGAAGATCACAATTATCGCCGCGGCAATAATACGTATACTGCTATTGGCATTACCAAAGCGTTTAGCAAAAAACTCTGGAATAGTGAGGGCGTTATCCGCCACTTCGGTATAGACCCTAAGTTTAGGTGCGACGATTAAGTAATTGATTAGAGCACCAATCAATAGTCCGAGTGCGATGTAAATGGTTTCGAAGCCAACCAAAAACATAGCGCCGGGAAGCCCCATGAGCATCCAGCCACTCATGTCAGACGCCCCCGCTGAAAGTGCGGTCACCTGTGGACTTACCTTGCGGCCACCCAGAATATAGCCAGACACATCGCTGGTGGATTTTTTGTAAGCGAATAAACCAATGGCGAGCATAGCAATAAAATAAACAGCTAAGGAAATATAAGCGAGGTAATTCATGGATTATTTATCTCCTAACGCTTTGTTATTTTGAATAATACTCGGTTTCAAAATGACAAAGAGATAGGTGCTTAATATTGCAAATAAACACATAAACTGCATTGTTTCCTTGGCGTGTAATCGGGTAAAACTTGCTGCCTGCGAGATGAGATTTTCCTCTGCTGGGGTCTCCGTTGACATAATAGCTCCTTGGTTGATAGCTGAATTAATATCACCAATATAGTTAGTGATCTAATTATATTAAGGCATTTTATCGGCCAAATATCAAGCTTCTATTGGATTTAAATGGTTTTTGTGGCGGTGTGAGCGTGGCTTTTGCGGCGGTAAATAGTTTGAGAACTGACTATTTTTGAGCGGTGTTTTTCTGCTCTGCGATACTGTGGGCAGTGCGTTCGAAGGTTAAAGTGATGCGTTCAAACATCCCAGTAATCATAGTAAATTGTTCGTGGGGTAACGGACATTGGGCCAGCGCTTGTAATAAGGCCTCGCTGCTGATTTTAAACTCTTCTGCGACTTGTCCGTGGGAGCAGGCGATAAATGCCTGACCTAAATTGTGTTGCCAGAGGTTGAGTGCATTTTCTAAGCCTAAGTTTAAGTGCGTATCTGAAATACCCTGCAACATGCGCCGCATCCGAATCGACACATGGCCTAGATTAAGTGCCGTAAACACCAGATCGGTAAATACCCTCGAACGCTTGCCCGAGCCTTTTTCGTAACTGGCGATCCGCAGCAGTCGATCGCCCATACGGGCGTTGAACCAAGGCTCAGGATCATCATGCTGCGCGATATGCACCAGATCTTTTTGGATGGATTGCAGCAGACGATATTGCATCAACCGCTGGCTAGGTTCGGTAATCAATTTAAACAACCAATACAGCACAGTGACGCCAACAAAAATCGCTAAGGCATTGCTGACGGTGTTTTCTATCGCAAATGAAATGCTGTTGCTGGGCTGTACTAATACCGCAAACGGCACGCAAATCCCGAGACCATAGGGCAAGGTCGGTCGATTCGCCAAGGCGAGCAAGCCAATAAAAAACGGCCCCGCGAGCACTAAAACGAGGATCTCAAAATCGCCGCTACTCTGTGCCAGCAAAGGTAAAGCGTAAAACACTGTGAGGGGCACAGCGATAGTGATACCAACAAGAATACGGCGCAAAATCGTGGTTAACATTGGCAGTGGCTGGCGCGCCATCATGATGGAAAAGACCACGGGCAGCAGGATCATCATAAGGACAGCGCTCGACCCTGTGCCAATCCACAGCGAAGCCCCAATGACAAACACCGTCATGCTGCGCAGGCCCGTGGTAATACCGATTAACGGATCTCGGTGAAACGCTATCGGCGGCGCATTGAGCTGCACCGCAGAATGACTGGATAACACGTTATAACTCTTGAGCACCATGATCAGATCGGCGCTTAATTCCATCGCGACTTTGAGTAAGCGCGTCTCTAGTGGCGCGCGGTCGCGGTATTGCATCAGGTTTTGCTGGAGTTGATATCTTAAGGCGCGCGCCATTTTGTAACATTCTTGGTCATCACTGGATTGCGCCATCAGGGTAAAACTGCTGCGCATATTGGCTAAGGTTTTCGCCAGCGGTTCGCTAACGAGTTGAGGATGATTGCGCTGAAGGCGGCCAAATATCTGAATTGTCGCCAATAGGGAAAGGGTTTTATTACAGAGAAAATTCGCCGCGTGGTTCTGCCCGCGTCCTTCGGGACCTTCATAAATCACCGCGCTGGCGTCGTCACTCAGCGCCGATACTGACTCCATAATCTTATCGATATGTTCATGGCGACTCGCGTGTTCTCCCTGTAAATCGAGTTCTAATGCAAGATAGTTAAGCGTCTGATTAATCGTGTTTTTAGCATGCAGTTGCAGACCTTGTTTTACCTTGCTCGGCCAAAGTAGCGAGCTGACCAAGACGGCGCAAATCGCCCCGACGACAATCTCGCTGATCCTCGATTGCGCCACATCGAATATTTTTGCACTATCGGCCGTGTTCGGGCTCGCCATCACAATGAGCACTATCAAGCAGGCGGTCATGCCCGCCATGGCAAAGGCATAGACAAAATTTTGCTGGCGTACCATGGCCGACAACCCAGAATTTAGTCCTATCCAGCAGGCGAGCAAACCTAAAGCGAGTTCGGGATAGGATGTAAACCCGTTGAGTATGGCAATCCCCACAAGTGCGCCGACTAAGGTGCCACCGATTTGGCATAAGCCCTTTTCGATCACGAGTCCGCTTTCGGGGCGGATTTGCAGAAATACCGCCGACACCAGCGCCCAATATGGTCGTTCTAGATTTAAGAACATGGCCACATATAAGGCGAGCGCCATCGAGATCACGCCCTTAATCGCGAAGATGAGGGTTCGTCGGTCAGGAAAGAATAAACTCTTCAGTAACAGCGTCATAATGACTATTGGTCAGTCTGTAGCTGGATGGAAACTGTCATGCCGACGCTCAGCTCTATGTCCTTAGGAATGTTATCTAGCTGGATATCGACCGGAATACGCTGCGACAATCTCACCCAATTAAAGGTTTGGCCGATTTGCGGCAATAACTGTCCATTAGTGGTGACATTGGTATTAGCGATTGCCTTACCTATGCTGACCACTTTGCCATGCAAGACATGGCCGCCACTCATTAAGCTGACTTCGGCGTTTTGACCTATGTGAACCAAGGGGATTTTGGTTTCTTCAAAATAGCCTGTGATATAGAGAGAATCTTGTTTGACGAGTGAGAATACTGAGTTGCCTTTGCTGACATAGTTGCCATTACGCAGGCTTAAATTGATCAGGGTGCCGTTTTCGGGAGCGTGAATTTGCGTCCGCGCTAAGTCGATTTTGGCGGTATTTAATTGCGCCTGTGCGAGTTCATAACTGGTTCTTGCCAGTTCGGTATTGATAAAGGCTTCGTCGAAGGTTTCTTTGCTGACTAAGTTGTCATTGGTCAAACCGATACGGCGTTTGTATTTATGCTTTGCCAGTTCCCATGCCAATTTTTGGCTTTCCGCTTTGGCATTCAATTCAGCAATGGTGGCCTTGTAGCGGGTATCGTCCACAGTGAACAACACATCACCTTTATTAACGACTTGATTGTCTTTGACATTCAATTGGTTCACCCAACCGGACACATCTGGCGCAATGGTAATGATTTCGGCGCGAACTCGGCCGTCGCGAGTCCAAGGAGAATAAAGGTAGTGTGACCATATCCAATGTCCGGCGATACCTGCAACCGTGACCACAATGAGGGTAAGGCTGATACGAAAGATTTTTCCCATGAACAATCAACTCCCAAGCAAGTAAATGACCAGCGCCAGATAGCAGATAAACAGCCCAACTTCGAACCAAGCTTCGCGCCACAGCTTGTAATAGAGCACAGTTTGATAGAGCACCCAGCGAGTGATGCAGGAAAGCAGAAAAGCTAAGGGGATAAAGATAATTAATGGACTAAATAACAAACCATCGAACGCGAGTTCTTTAAGCATTACGCTATTCATCCCGATGACAGTGGCGCAGCGATAACCGCGCTGTGTGTTTAAAATGCAAAGTACTCAGTCGAGATTATAGGAAAGTCGCGTGAGAGTTAATGGTTTTATGCTATCTGTGATCAATTAGGGCCAGCATAAGCTGGCCCTAAATATGATGAAATAAAAGCGAAAATCGCTTCTACCTCATAGTAACAAACTCTTCGGCGCCCGTGGGGTGGATAGCAACGACCGCATCGAAATCGGCCTTAGTTGCACCCATTTTCATGGCGACGCCGAAACCTTGAAGGATTTCGTCCATACCAAAACCAATACCATGAATACCGACGACTTTTTCGTCCTTGCCAGCGCAGACTAGCTTCATCTTACAGGCTTGGCGATGGGCCGTAACGGCGGTGTACATTGAGGTAAACGTCGACGTATACACTTTGACGTTATCGTCGCCGTATTGAGTACGGGCCTCAGGTTCGGTCAAGCCCATAGTGCCGATTGGTGGATGGCTGAACACGACCGTTGGGATCAGGCTGTAATCCATTTTGGCATCTGTCATACCGTTAAATAAACGCTCGGACAACAAACGGCCCGCTTTAACCGCAACAGGAGTGAGCTCTACGCCGCCCGCCATAATGTCGCCGACACAGTAAATCCCTTTGTGAGTCGTATTTTGCTGCTCATCAGTGATGACATAGCCTTTGCTATCTAATTGCACTTCGGTATTTTCTAGGCCGATATTGCCTGTTGCTGGTGAGCGGCCAATTGCCCAAATCAAGCAATCGACTGTAATGTTTTCACCGTTTTCTAAGTTTAATGTCAAGCTGTCATCGGCATTTTTAACCACGGCTTTTGGCACGCTATGGGTGTGTAATGTTGGGCCTTCGGTTGCCATCGCATCGACGAGAGCATCGACTAAGATGGGGTCAAAGTTACGCAGCGGCGCATGTTTACGCACTAATAAGTGAGTTTCACTGCCCAGAGCGTGTAACACGCCAGCGACTTCTACGGCGATATAACCCGCGCCAACAACGGCAACGCGCTTAGGTTGCTCGCGCAGAGCGAAGAAACCATCGGAGTCGATACCGTATTCAGCGCCAGGAATATTCGGAATAGTCGGTGCGCCGCCAGTGGCGATGAGGATGTGATCGGCGGTGTAATGTTCGCCGCCCACTTCGATGGTGTTGCCATCCACAAAACGGCCGTAACCATTTAACAGGGTCACTTTATTGTTGGCAAAACCACGGCCATAGGCATCGTGAATGCGACCAATGTAGGCTTCGCGGTTTTCGACCAAGGTATTCCAATCGAATTTATTAACAGTGACGTCGAAACCATAATCTTTGGCGTAAAGGTTCATCGCTTCGGCAACATGGGCGCCATACCACATGACTTTTTTGGGCACACAACCTACGTTTACACAGGTGCCACCCACGTGTTTGGCTTCGATGAGTAGAACCTTAGCACCACGCATTGCCGCTCGGTTTGCTGAGGCGATACCGCCGCTGCCTGCGCCTAGGCAGATATAGTCAAAATGTTGAGCCATGAGTTTCTCCGTCTTACTTCAAGGATGAGATGCTTTACAGCAGAAGGTCATTGTAGGGGGCTTTGCGGTAACAGACCAGCCTATTGCATCACTAACGTATAAGGCATTGCTTTTAATAAAAATACTCCTAAAGTTGCATTCAGTTGTTATCGCGTGGCTGTTTCGCGGCGATATTGGCACTTAGAGTGATCGTTTTGAGCTGGGCCTTCTGCACCACATTTCAAACATTGCCACTCCTTTTGGCGGGCGCTGAGTTCATCGGCTTGATGCTGAGCAGCGTTATCTTGCTTGTCGCCGAGTAGGGACTCTAGCTGATCCATACGTTTATCGAGCCAACGGCAATTAGGATCATTGGCGACATGTTCACGACTGGCGAGCTGTTGTTTGCGACTGAGTTTTTTACTCTTAGCGGCTTTGTTCGATTGAGTGGCTTTAGTTGATTTAGTGGTTTTGGATGGCTCTGCGGGTGTGACAGTGGGGGGCGAATACTCGAACGCACTTTGTACTTGGTTAGGCACATTAATCGGCTTGCCCTCATTGTCGAGCAAAGTGCCTAGGGGCAAAGGTGCGGTTTGTGTCGGTTGCGCTAAGGATTCTAGACTCGGTTCAGGCTCTGGTACCTGCTGCGCATTAGTCGAGCTTGTCACTGGGATAAAAAGCAGGGGCAAGGTAATGACAGCGGTTCGGATAAGATAGAAATGATGCGTTAACATTCCCTGTTCCTCGGCAAAATCGATGTGAATAGTGAGTCGCTCCGTCGACATTTTGAGTTTAGTTAGTGAGCTTTGTTTTTGCCAAATGTCGCGGGATAAATTGACACAGGAAGGTTGCAATACAGCGCTAGAAACACAGAGCTAAAACGACGTTAAAACGTTATTGCAAAGTGGATGCCTGCATAGGTTTGATCCTGTGAACTCATATCGCCATTGGCTGAGGCTTCTTGCTCAATATCACTCTGGGCAATGCTGTGGCTAATGTGGCCGCTAACACTCATGTAGGATGACAACTGATAATTGGCTTCTAGGCCAAAAAGTAGGTTATTGCGACCATCATGTTCTTCTGTTCGGTATTTAAAATCAAAGCCTTGAGTGATGTATGGTGTGAGGCTGAGTTGCTCTGTGACATTCCAATAACTGTGCAAACTTACTTCAACAAAGTAACCCGCAGCTTCGGTTGAATAGACGTAACTCATCGATGGTATTAGCCAAGCTTCAGCGGTGTAAGCGAGTTCGGCAAATAGCTCGTTATCTTGGCAACGGCTATTGCTGTAGCCTTCAATGCGCTGATATCCCAGATTTGCTTCTAGGTTCTCGGCAATATTGAACCCATATTCGAGGCCGATATTCCACTCTGTATAGGCTTGGCTATCACCGCGTCCGACTAAGGCATAAGTGGTTAAGTTGCCGTGTTGAACGGCAGCATTGAGCCAATAAATACCCCCATTTTGCAAGTTATTGCGACCCTGTGAGACATATTTGCTGTCCCACCCTAAATCTAGTGTCACAGCTAAGGCTTCACTAGATTGGCTGGGTAATACTGTGTTTGAAATGCTTTCGATACTTTCATTAGCGAGTGCACTGCCACTAATACCATTGATACCAAGAGCGCAGAGGATACCAGCCATGAATTTAACAGAATGTGTTGCCATATTTTTGCTGATTTAGGTAGCAGTGCGTGAGTTACGCGAATAGTACCTTGAACGCACTTAAACATTAATGCGAATTGATTCGATTTGCGATCGAACCAACAACAATACTTAAGTAAATTAAGTGTAAATCTTAAATGCGAACCAGTTCACTTTTTTTTAGAGGAAATCGAGCTAGATAGCGATATTCGAAGGGGACAATCGGTTTTCTTGCCTTGATAAATAGCACATTAGCCCTTATTTATACTTAAATAACCTCAAGATCCTGCATCTCGCATCTTGAAGTGGCTCGGGCGTACACCCTATACAGATTATTGAGGAGTTAGAATGAGCAACCCTTTGCTTAGCGGCGCAAAATTACCGCTTTTTTCACAGATTAAACCGGAACATATTCAAGTCGCCGTTGAGCATGCCATTGCTCAGTGCCGCACTAAGATTGATGAAGTGCTGCAGAATCAAGGTCCTTACACTTGGGACAACTTGGTCGCGCCATTAGAACAGGTTGACGATGAACTAAGCCAAATTTGGTCGCCGGTTTCCCATATGAATTCAGTGACCAGCACAGATGAATGGCGTGCCGCCCACGATGCTTGTTTACCTCTTTTATCGGAATACGGTACTTACGTTGGCCAACATCAAGGTTTATATCAAGCCTATAAGGCCCTGCGTGCATCGGATGAATTTGCTCAATTGAGCCAAGCACAGCAGAGGGTGATAGAGCACAGCCTGCGCGATTTTGAACTATCGGGTATTGGCTTAGATGATGCGCAAAAAGTGCGTTATGGCGAAATGGTCAAACGTCTTTCTGAACTCACCAGTGGCTTTTCGAATCAATTACTGGATGCGACCCAAGCTTGGACTAAGTTGATCACAGATGAAGCTGAGCTTGCGGGCTTACCAGAGTCTGCCAAAGCCGCCGCTAAGGCGATGGCCGAGGCACGTGAGCTAGAAGGTTGGTTATTTACCTTAGATTTTCCTTCTTATTTACCTGTTATGACTTACAGCGAAAACCGTAGCCTTCGCGAAGAGTGTTACCGCGCTTTCGTTACGCGCGCCTCGGATCAAGGTCCTAATGCTGGCGAGTTTGATAACAGCCCGCTGATGGACGAAATCCTAGCACTGCGCCACGAACTGGCATTGTTACTTGGTTTTGACAGTTTTGCCGACAAATCACTCGCCACCAAAATGGCTGAAACCCCGGCGCAGGTGATGGCATTTTTAAATGAGCTAGCGCTGCGCTCAAAGGATCAAGCAAAGGCAGAATTGGCTGAGCTGAGAGCGTTTGCCGAGACGGAATACGGCGTGAGCGAAATGGCATCTTGGGACTTAAGTTTCTATGCTGAGAAGTTGCAGCAGCATAAGTATGAGATTTCACAGGAAATCCTGCGTCCGTATTTCCCCGAAGATAAAGTGCTCTCGGGTTTGTTCTACACAGTATCGCGTTTATTCGGCCTTAAGATTGTCGAGCAAAAAGACTTTGACCGTTGGCATAAAGACGTGCGTTTCTTCGATATTTTCGACGAAACCGGCGAACACAGAGGCAGTTTCTACCTCGATTTATATGCCCGCACAGGTAAACGTGGTGGTGCTTGGATGGATGACTGCCGTGTGCGCCGTCAAACCGCCAATGGATTACAAAAGCCAGTGGCTTATTTGACCTGTAACTTTAATGGCCCGGTCGATGGCAAACCTGCGCTGTTCACCCATGATGAAGTGACAACCCTGTTCCACGAATTTGGCCATGGTATCCACCACATGCTGACCAAAATCGATGTTGCAGGCGTGTCAGGTATCAATGGTGTGCCTTGGGATGCGGTCGAGTTACCAAGCCAATTTATGGAAAACTGGTGCTGGCAGGAAGAGGCATTAGCCGAAATTTCTGGTCACTTCGAAACCGGCGAGCCATTACCTAAAGCCTTGTTAGATAAAATGTTAGCGGCGAAAAACTTCCAATCTGGCATGATGATGTTGCGTCAACTCGAGTTCTCGTTGTTCGATTTTAGAATGCACCACGAATACGATCCAGCTAAAGGCGCGCGTATTCAAGAAACCTTAGACGAAGTGCGTCGTCAGGTGGCCGTATTAACGCCGCCGGATTTTAACCGTTTCCAACATGGTTTTGCCCATATTTTTGCGGGCGGTTATGCCGCAGGTTATTACAGCTATAAATGGGCTGAAGTGCTGTCGGCGGATGCGTTTTCTCGCTTCGAAGAGGAAGGGATTTTCAACCCTGAAACGGGTCGTCGCTTCCTGCACAATATCCTCGAAATGGGTGGTTCAGCCGAGCCGATGGACTTGTTTAAACAGTTTATGGGACGCGAGCCGAATATTGATGCCCTGTTAAGACATTCGGGCATTGCGGCATAGATTTAATGCGTAAGTTATTGCGATAAAAGATAAACTTGCCAATTTTAACTGGCTGGTTATCTCAGGCCAATTAGCTTAGTTGAACGATAAAAAGACGCCTTAGGGCGTCTTTTTTGTGATCTGATTCACGCTTGCCCTGTGGTATGACCTCTGTTAGCCTGTGGCTCTTATTCCAAGGGCGACTGGTTATGAATCTGTATTTTCGTTTGTTTTGGTTGTTATTCTGGCGCACGCGCCATTGTCGTAAGATCGATTTTCTAGGCACAAGCCGTATCACTTATCGTGCTTTACCGAGCGATTGCGACATCAATTTCCATCTGACTAATTCTCGCTATCCCGCGTTTATGGATCTGGCGCGGACTTATATGTTAGCCGAGATGGGTCTGCTAAAACGTTTCTTAAAGTTGAAGTGGATGCCGATAGTTAACGCTGCCGAATTTACCTATATTCGCGATATCAAGCCGCTAAAAACCTTTGAGATTGAAACCAAAGTTGTTGGCTGGGATGAGAAATATTTCTATATTGAACAACGCTTTGTGAGCGAACGTGGCCTACATTGTATCGTCCATGTGCGCGGTGTATTTGTGTGCAAAGGTAAGCAAGTGCCGCTCGATGTGTTAGTGAAAGAGGCGGGTTATACCGATGCCGCACCTGAATTACCGCCAGAAGTCGTGAAGTGGAAAGCATTTTTGCAGTTGAAGAAAGAACGCAATATGTGACTGTGTTGAGGCATGACTTACCCGCTAAGGTATGCCTCTTATTCCCGTCGTTTCCTCCATCTCAGCCAGTAACACTTCTTCTTGTACTAACATCCAAGCGCCACGCAGTTGTGCCTGCTGCCAATAGCGCACGACTTCATCTAAATCCAATAGATTTAAGTGTTGAAAGCTATAACTCAAACAAGGGATTAGGGCGCAGTCGGCTAAGGTAAAACTGTCGCCACAGACCCAATGGTGTTGCGTGAGCTGGGTGTCTAAGCGTTGAAACTGGACCAGTAGTTGCTTCTCTAATTGTTTGATTTCGAACTCGTTGCTGCCCTCGATGTGCTTTAATTTTTCTAATTGAAATAAAGGGTTATTAATATCGTTGTCTATGATGCGATCGAACAAACGCACCTGTAAATTGCGTTGCGGTTCTTGGGGGAGCAACTGGGTACTGTTATTAAAATGCCTATCTAGGTATTCGATAATAATGCTGGACTCGGGGATCAACTGATCATCCTGGGTTTTGAGTAGCGGAACTCTTGCCTGTGGATAGGTTTGGTGAAATTCCTTGCGTGAAAAAGGGTCGCGCAGATCTATGATTCTGGGATAGAAATTGGCCTGCTTTTCATAAAGTGCGATCAACACCTTTTGCGAATAGCGTGATAAGGGATGATAAAAAAGCTCCATAGGCACTCACTCCAAACCCTGTATTTTACTGACTTTACGCCTTAACTTTAGTCGCAATTGAAGCGCTTGCTGTAGGAGTTTTTCTAAAAAATGTAGGGGCAAAGCCAATTTTTTGCGGCAAAGCCAAATGATCCATCAAGGATAAAAATCGGTATTATTAACGACATTTCAAAAGTGTCGGGATTTAATTATTTTAAAGGTAATAATATGAGCCAGTTAGAGCGTTTTTCATCTATTTATGCCAGAGCCTGTGAGCGCAAAGGCGGCCCTGCGGGGCTCGAAGCCTTATTATCTGGTTGCCTGTCCGATGATGAAATTCGCCAGTATCGGGATGCTGAATTATTGTCTGCGATGAGTCGTCAGGTGTTTCAAAGTGGCTTTGTGTGGCGGGTAGTTGTTAATAAATGGCCTGAATATGAGAAGTCATTCTTTGGGTTTGAACCGCATAAAGTCTTGATGTTATCTTCAGAGCAAATTCAAGCGCGGGCGAGTGATGCGACGCTGATCCGCCATTTAAAAAAGACTCAAGCCATTTATGATAATGCTTTAATGATCCACGATATTGCTCGCGAACATGGCAGCTTGGCACAGCTGATCGCCGCTTGGCCGACGCAGGATATTATCGGTTTATGGGCACTGTTGAAGAAACGTGGTACTCGATTGGGCGGCAACACAGGTCCTTATTTTCTGCGCGGTATTGGTAAAGATACCTTCTTGTTAACCGATGATGTGCAAGGCTATTTTAAAGCGCACAAATTGGTCGATGCGGGTTTTACGTCGCAGACAGCGCTTAAACAAGTACAAGCTGTATTTAATCAGTGGCAACAGGAATCAGGGCGTTGTTTGGCCGACATCAGCCGTATTTTGGCCTGTAGTGTAGGTAGTGTAGGGGATAATCGAATTTAGGATATTTAGATTTAGCACTTGTAAGCGCAACATAAAAAAGACCAGCCGCGGGGGCTGGTCAAGGCTCTATTTATCAAGCCACTGGAGTGCCGCAGGGAAGCAGCGAATGAGCGGGAAACGCGACTAACTAAACTTAAAAACTTTTGCTGATGCCAACCACAAATCTGTCATCGAAGATTTCAGTCTGAGTACCATAGACTTTATGGTCGGTATCGACTGTGCTGCCGTGGTAACGGACATCAAAATTAAGCCCGTAGAACATTTTGCTTAGACCTAAGTTCCAGTGCCCCCAACCTTCAGCACCTTCACCGCTCAAGTCTTGATAACCGACAGAGCCTGAGATTTTCACGCCATTATCGAAGTTATAGCTTGGATGTAAGGCGTAGTTCACGCCGTGCCAGCCATCGACTCCAAACCAGTCATCGACTGTGGGCGTGACTTCTAATTGCAGGTTGGCACGGCCAAACTGTTTGCCGACTTTGAGCCAGAGTTCTGTGTAATTTGAATAGGATGCACCCGGGTAGATGTATGAAAATAGCATTACATCATAGGTAAATCCTGAGTCGCCAAATTCACCGGCTTTGCCGATAAAAGGCGCGGTAACTATCTCTAAATTAGGATCGGCAAACTTGATGTTGGAGCTAAATACCCCTGCATACCAACCTTCATTATGATTCCAGCTTAAGGTGCCTTGCACTACGGGGATATCACCATCTAAGGTTTCAGATTCACCGCGGAATACATAATCGGAGGCAAAGTTAACATTGGCATTAATCGTACCGCCTAAGAGCTGGTTGTCATCGGCCGCTTGGACAGTCATAGCAAGGGAAAGTAACGCCCCGCTAAGCAAAAATGTAGTGCGAGTCTTCATAATCATCATCTCAAAATTATTTCAAAATATTGGGAGTTGTTAGCGCACCATTATCGTAAAAATAAGTTGTGAATAGCCGTGATGCTTGGAATGAACCAATCACGAAAATATGTGAATGAATATGAACAAATGCGTTTTAAAGCGAGGAGTTTTTAGCTTTGTAAGCAATATTCGTCATTAAAGAAGTGTTATTTGTGGGAGTCTGAGTTTCATTTAATGGGGTATTAAACTGGATTTCGGGTTTGCTCCGCCTATGGGGAATCACTAAAATAACCCGCTCAGTATGATTTGAGACGGTTAATTTTATTGTTGTGGGTTTGACTTAAACCATTGGCACCGCATTTCGACCATATTAAGCGGTTTGAGGTAACAAATTGCACATTAATCCGCTAAATGATGTTTTTTACGCGCTGGCAGTCTGAAGCCAATTCTTTGCTTACTCTCTTTCGGTATTATCAGTTTTAATAGGGTCGTTTTTAACGGCTAGATGCTGAGAGTGGCCTGAGTAAAAACAGCAGCGCTGTGTTTTCGTCTCTATGTACAAATTATTGCAACAAGTGGCGGTTAAGCTAACGCCGTTGAGCTGTGTGCCTTGGCCTGCGCTAAGTGTAGAATATGAACAGATTTGCAACATATTCAATATGGAGTAGGCTTATTGGGTGTTTTACGGCATATCCCTCTAACAATGTTGCTCAAAGTTAACGGGATTCTTAAATCGAATAACAATTCGATGAATATAGTAATGCCGAATGAGTGAAAATTTTCATTAGTTTACAATTTAGTTTCGTTATCTTCCTTGTTGATTCATATAGGCTATGAGATAAATAACGGATTTGATTTTAGTTACAATTACGGCTCGTGTCAGCGCAATAAGTGTACTGGTATGTGGGCAGTTAATATTTGAAGGAGTTCTCATGCGGCAGACAATTAAACTTGCCTCAGTTATAAGCGTGGCGTTATGGATGGCAGCTTGCAGCCCTCAAGAAGAGAAAGCTCAGGCGGGCGCTGGCCCACGTAGTATGGAAGTGGGAATCCTTAATGTTGTTGCCCAGCCACAAGTGATTCAGGTGGAATTACCTGGACGCAGTAAAGCTTTCCTCGAGGCTGAAGTTCGTCCACAGGTTAACGGTATTATCACTAAGCGTAGTTTTGTTGAAGGCGGCAATGTGAAACAGGGTGAATCCTTGTATCAGATTGACTCTTCAACTTACAAAGCTGCGTTAGTCAGTGCCAATGCCGATTTAGCCAGAGCCAATGCGGGTTTAGCCTCAGCAAAAGCTAAGGCGGCACGTTATCAGCAACTGGTGAAAACCAACGCCATCAGTAAGCAAGAATTTGATGAAGCTGAAGCGGCTTACAAAGAAGCATTAGCGAATGTCACAGTGGCAGAAGCTGCGATCAACACAGCTAAAATCAACCTGCAATACACTGAAGTATTAGCGCCTATCTCTGGTCGTATCGGTAAATCGAGTGTGACTGCGGGTGCGTTAGTGACTGCCAACCAAAGCCAAACATTGGCGACGATTCAACAACTTGATCCTATCAATGTGGATATCGCGCAATCGAGTGCGCAGTTGTTACGTCTTAAGGCTAAGTTGAAGCAAGGTAAGCTACAAGCGTCAGAAAATGCAGACGTGCAATTGTTGCTCGAAGATGGCAGTCAATACAGTCATCCGGGTAAGTTGCAGTTCGCTGAAGTGAGTGTGGATCCAAACACTGGTTCAGTTATTCTGCGCGCTGAATTTCCTAACCCTGAAGGTATCTTATTACCGGGTATGTATGTTCGCGCTATGTTAAATGCGGGCACGGACCCACAGGCTATCTTAGTTCCGCAAAAAGCGATTACGCGTAACTCTAAAGGTGAAGCTGTGGCTATGGTGGTGAATGACCAAGGTTTAGTCGAAGCGAAAACTGTGACGACCGCTGAAGTGATTAACAACCAATGGCGAGTCACTTCTGGTTTAGCTGTGGGCGATAAATTAATTGTGGAAGGATTACAGAAAGTTCGTCCCGGCGCTCCAGTAACCACCAAAGTTATTTCTGAAACGCAAGCACAATAGGGCATAGCTATGGCACGTTTTTTTATTGATCGCCCCATCTTTGCGTGGGTGATCGCCTTGATTATTATGCTGGCGGGGATCCTCTCGATCCGCTCGCTGCCAGTGTCTCAATATCCTAACATTGCACCACCGACCGTAGTGATCAGTGCTAACTATCCTGGCGCTTCCGCTAAGATCGTTGAAGATTCTGTGACTCAGGTGATTGAGCAACGCATGACGGGTATCGATCATCTCCGTTATATCGCCTCAGCCAGTGACAGTTTTGGTAATGCTGAGATCACTTTAACCTTTAACGCTGAAGCCGATCCGGATATTGCACAGGTTCAAGTACAGAACAAGTTGCAGGGCGCTATGACCCTGTTACCGCAAGAAGTGCAGGCGCAAGGGGTTAACGTTAACAAGTCGAGTTCTGGCTTCTTAATGGTATTAGGCTTCGTATCGACTGATGGTTCGTTAGATAAGGGCGATATCGCCGACTATGTTGGTGCGAACATCCAAGATCCTATGAGCCGTGTTCCTGGTGTAGGTGAAATTCAGCTGTTCGGTGCCCAATATGCGATGCGTATATGGCTAGATCCGTTGAAGTTGACTCAATATAACTTAACTAGCTTAGATGTTATTGCGGCGATTCGTTCTCAAAACGCTCAAGTCTCCGCTGGACAGTTAGGCGGCGCGCCATCTGTGGCTGGCCAAGAGCTGAACGCGACCGTATCGGCGCAAAGTCGTTTACAAACGGCTGAAGAATTCCGCAAGATTATCCTTAAATCGGATATTTCAGGTGCAAATGTCTTCCTCGGTGATGTGGCGCGAGTTGAGTTAGGTTCTGAAAGTTATGCCGTGGTGTCACTGTATAATGGTCAACCTGCAACAGGGTTAGCGATTAAACTGGCAACGGGTGCTAACGCGCTGGATACAGCATCAGCAGTCCGTGAAAAAATCGATGAGATGAAGCCCTTCTTCCCGCAGGGATTAGAAGTCGTTTATCCATACGATACAACGCCTTTCGTTGAGCAATCTATCGAAGGTGTGGTGCATACCTTGCTTGAAGCTATCGTACTTGTGTTCGTTATCATGTACCTCTTCCTGCAAAACTTCCGTGCAACCTTGATCCCGACTATTGCAGTGCCTGTGGTATTGCTGGGTACCTTTGCGATTCTATCGATGGCGGGTTTCTCGATTAACACCCTAACCATGTTCGCTATGGTGCTCGCCATCGGTTTGCTGGTGGACGATGCGATTGTGGTGGTGGAAAACGTCGAGCGGGTGATGTCCGAAGAGGGCTTAAGTCCACTCGAAGCGACGCGTAAGTCGATGGACCAAATTACCGGTGCCTTAGTCGGTATTGGTCTGACCCTATCTGCTGTGTTTGTACCTATGGCATTTATGTCAGGTTCAACGGGTGTGATTTACCGTCAGTTCTCTATCACTATCGTCTCTGCGATGGCGCTGTCTGTTCTGGTGGCGTTGATTTTAACGCCAGCACTGTGTGCGACTATGTTAAAGCCAGTCAAGAAGGGCCATGGTCACATAGAAACAGGCTTCTTCGGTTGGTTTAACCGTACTTTCGACAAGCTGACTAATCGTTATGAATCGAGCGTAGCCGGTATCATCAAACGCAGCTTCAGAGTGATGACGATTTATGTTGTGCTGGTGATTGCAGTGGGTTGGATCTTCATACGTATGCCTACTGCCTTCTTGCCAGATGAAGACCAAGGTATTTTGTTTACCCAAGCGATTTTGCCGACTAACTCAACCCAAGAAAGCACCCTAAAAGTATTGGAGAAAGTGTCTGATCACTTTATGGCTGAAGAAGGCGTGAGATCGGTATTTAGCGTGGCGGGCTTCAGTTTTGCGGGTCAAGGGCAAAACATGGGTATCGCTTTCGTTGGCTTGAAGGATTGGTCTGAGCGTGAAGCGCCAGGCATGGATGTTAAGTCTATTGCGGGTCGTGCCATGGGTGTGTTCGGCCAAATGAAAGATGCCTTAGTTTTCGCCTTCGTACCGCCTGCGGTTATCGAGTTGGGTACGGCGAACGGTTTCGACATGTACTTGCAGGATAAGAACGGCCAAGGTCACGAGAAGTTAGTGGCGGCACGTAACCAACTACTGGGCATGGCGGCACAGAATCCAAATTTGGTGGGTGTGCGTCCTAACGGCCAAGAAGATGCGCCGATTTATCAATTACATGTAGATCACGCTAAGTTAAGCGCGTTAGGCATTGAAATCACCAATGTGAACAGCGTGCTTGCCACGGCTTGGGGTGGTTCTTATGTGAACGACTTTATCGACCGCGGCCGCGTGAAGAAAGTGTATGTGCAAGGTGATGCCCAGTATCGTATGCAACCAGGAGATTTAGACACTTGGTATGTGCGTAATAACAAGGGCGACATGGTGCCATTCTCAGCCTTTGCGACGGGTACATGGGAATACGGTTCCCCACGTCTAGAGCGCTTTAACGGCTTGCCGTCGATGAACATTCAGGGTGCTACGGCTCCTGGGTTCAGTACCGGCGCGGCGATGGAAATCATGGAAGACCTTGCTAAGCAGCTTCCTCCTGGTTTTGGTGTTGAGTGGAACGGCTTATCGTACGAAGAGCGTCTATCGGGTAACCAAGCGCCTGCGCTGTATGCCTTGTCGATCTTAGTGGTATTCCTCGTACTCGCTGCACTCTATGAGAGCTGGTCGGTGCCGTTTGCCGTTGTGCTTGTGGTGCCACTCGGGATCATCGGTGCCTTGATTGCAATGAACGGTCGCGGCTTGCCAAACGACGTATTCTTCCAAGTGGGACTGTTAACCACAGTAGGTTTGGCAACTAAGAATGCCATCTTGATTGTGGAATTCGCGAAAGAGTTCTACGAGAAAGGTTCTGGCTTAGTCGAGGCGACCCTGCATGCGGTACGTGTACGTTTGCGCCCTATTTTGATGACGTCTCTTGCCTTTGGTTTAGGTGTTGTGCCGTTAGCCATTAGCTCGGGTGTGGGTTCTGGTAGCCAAAACGCCATTGGTACTGCGGTACTTGGCGGTATGATGAGCTCGACCTTCCTAGGTATTTTCTTCGTACCATTATTCTTCGTGATAGTGGAGCGTATCTTCAGTAAGCGTGAGAAGAAAGCTAAAGAAGAGAAGCCAAGCTCAGCTGAATAAGCTCAGTCGTTTCTAAACTAAAGCCCTGCAATAGCGGGGCTTTTTGCTATTTTAATGCTTGTTAGTTATAAAGATGGATAGGCTCTGTACGCGAGTTCTGGCATATTGCACTTAGGCCGTTAAGAGGACGAAACATGGATGATGCAGCATTGGAATTGCAAAAATTAGATGCACTACTTGCTAAGGGTAAGTGGTACTTTATTTTGGTCTTTGGCGTACTTTACTGGGGTATGCTGACGTCCCTCGTGGTCGCCTTAATCCATTATTTTATCTTGGGCGATCCATTCTGGGCGGAACTGCAAAGGGCACTCTATATTTATCCCATTAGCGGCATTTTATTTGGTTGGTTTGCGTGGGTGCAGATTCATCGTAAGCGAGATAAACTGCACGCTCAATAGCATCAATAGTTCTGGTTAAGCTGAGTATAGGGGTGACATGGTGTTTTCGTGGGGTAATCTTGCCGCTAAGCAACTTATCGTTGGGATGATATGCCATAGTATCGCGCTGGCGTTTTTGGCCTATGGTGTATATGCGTTTTACTTGCCGGCGCTTGCTGTGCCCGAGTTAACCCGCTGCGTCGGTGCCGCCGTGTTATTTGTCGGCATGGGGTTAACCCCGCAGTTATTTTTTATGTCAGTGAGCCAAATAGTGTCGCAAGCTAAGGACACGCCAGAAAAATCCACACTGCAGACCTATGTGTTTAATCTAGGCATGTTTTTGCTCATTTGCAGTCTGTTGATGGAATGGTTATACGACTAAATCTACGGGTTTCAGTGGATCAACCCGATAAAGCAAGGGCGTCGACTTGATCATCGACGCCCTTTTTATTGAGACTAAGGCGTGTAGTAAGTCGCTGCCCCCGGCCCGACTGGCAGACCAAAACCAAATACCCACAGGAAGAAGAACGCTGTCCAACCCACGAAAAACACCAGAGTGTACGGCAGCATAGTGGCGATCAGCGTGCCTATACCGAGGTTTTTCTGGTAACGACAGGCGACCGCTAATATCAAACCGAAGTAGCTCATCATAGGCGTGACTAAGTTAGTCACTGAGTCCCCAATACGGTATGCCGCTTGAATCGTTTCGGGCGCATAACCGACCAGCATCAGCATAGGCACAAAAATAGGAGCGGTAATGGCCCATTGCGCCGAGGCGCTGCCGAGCATCAAGTTGATAAAGCCGCAAAGCATAATAAAGAACAGGAACACAATAGGGCCAGTCAAGCCTATGGATTGCAGCCCATCGGCCCCTAACACTGCGAGTACCGCGCCTAAATTACTCCAGTTGAAGAAGGCGACAAACTGCGCGGCGAAGAAGACGAGTACGATGTACATGCCCATAGTGCTCATGCTGTGGGACATGGCATTGATGACATCTTTATCATTTTTGATGCTGCCCACTATTTTGCCGTAAATAAAGCCCGGTATGGCAAAACAAATAAAGATGAAGGCGACTATACCCTTAAGGAAGGGCGAACCTGAGATAAGGCCAGTTTCTGGATGACGCAGCGGCGCACCTTCGGGGACGACTGAAAGCGCTAGGATAACGGCGAGCACTAACATAGATAACCCCGCCCATTTTAAGCCACGCTTTTCAATCTCACTAACGCTCTCCATCGATTGCAGTACGCTTTCATCCGCATCATCACCTTGGTATTTGCCTAACTTAGGCTCGACGATTTTCTCGGTAACAAAGGCGCCGAGGAAAGTGATCACAAAGGTGGAAACAAACATGAAGTACCAGTTCACTTCTGGGCCGACGTTGTACTCAGGATCTATCATGCGCGCCGCAGCTTCGGTAATGCCTGATAATAAGGGATCGACAGTACCCAGTAACAAGTTTGCGCTATAGCCTCCTGAAACCCCCGCAAAGGCGGCGGCTAAACCGGCCAGAGGATGGCGACCAAGGGAGTGGAAAATCATCGCCGCCATAGGGATTAACACCACATAGCCAAGCTCGGCGGCCGTGTTGGACATAATGCCGGCAAAGACTATGGTCACAGTAACCAATCGCTTTGAGGCGCCCATGACTAAGGCGCGCATAGCGGCGGATAATAAGCCGGAACGTTCTGCAATCCCGACGCCGAGTAGTGCGACGAGCACAGTGCCAAGCGGCGTAAAACCAGTAAAGTTAGTCACCAGATGCGAGACTATCATCCGCAAGCCTTCGGCGTTCATTAGGCTTACCACATGGATTAAACCATCGGCACTGCGGCCGTGGGAACCAATAGGTCTTGGGTCAACAACGGTCAGGCCAAAGTAACCCGCGATACCTGAAATGACGACCACAGCGACACAGAACAGTGCGAAAAGGGTGATTGGGTGGGGAAGAAGATTACCTAAGCGTTCAACAATATTGAGAAAACGCACAAACCAACCACTGGTGCTGATATCGCCATGTTGTGGATTTGGCTCAGGAGCCTTTTTTGGGGGGATATCACCGGAATTAAAACTCATCGTACTTCCTTTATGTCGACCTTTGCGCAGCGCACTATCTTTTACCCTAGAACTGGCGCGAGGCGTTGCCGACGGCCGATGACGTGGCTGAGGGAGATTACTCTGGCTGCAAATACTCTGGGTGAAAGCTAAGGTAAAAGTTAAAAAATTAGCCGGAAAGTATGATTGTTAAGTTTTAATTGAAACTTAAATGTTGCGATGGGCGATATTGAAGCGGTTAGGAAAAAATAGGATAAAAAAATGGACTCTCGAGGAGTCCAGTATTCACGAGCAAAATTGGATGCTCTAATGTTGTGCCAATACACTATAGACCTTGTTTGCTGTATCGGAGCTGAATATCGTTAAATTTATATTTTAATTGCGCTTTTTAATGTGCCGGATCACAGTTTACCGCCTAAAGAGGCGAGTTTTGCTGGTGGGTGAAACTCCAGATAGCCACTTTTACCATTGCCAGCTCTGACCAGCGAATAATTTCATCGCCTTAACCTGTGCCATAGGTGAAATTTCCACTCATTTATGATTAGCTGTATCCTGTTAACAAGAATAAGAAACCTAAGGATGGAAGATGGAAAAATTGTTATTGGGATTAACGCTGATTTTTATCGTGACCTATCTTTGGTACGTCAGTTTAGTCAAAAAGCGCAATACCGCACTCGAGGCCCTGTCGGGTATCGATGTACAACTTACTAAGCGTGCCGATCTTGTGCCTAATATTCTAAAAATCGCTAAACGATTTATGGATCATGAAAAGTCGTTGCTCACTGAAATCACCGAATTACGTACTCAGCTTAGCCGTAATTATAACAAGGCTGATCCGAGTGCCGTTAAAGAGCATTTAGTTCAGGCTGAGCAGTTGAACGACAAAATGGGCGCCTTGATGGTGAATGTGGAGAACTATCCTGAGCTCAAGTCCGACAACACTATGCTGCAGGCGATGCAGACCTATAACGAAGTCGAAGCGCATATCTCCGCTGCGAGACGTTTCTATAATTCGGCAGTGTCAGAGCTTAACACTGCTGTTGAAATCTTCCCTGGCTCGATTATCGCTTCAATGGCGAGTATTAAAGTTATGCCTTTTTATGAAGTGAGCGAAGCGGCAAAAGCGCCCATAGATGCGGCCGAATACTTGTAAGCCTAGCTGTGCAGGGTGAGCTATCACCCTGCAATACTATGATATCAATATGAATATTTTAACCTTCATTTTAGGTAGCCCGATTCAAACTTATCGGGGTCATGTTGGTTTGTCTGCGGATTTGGATGAACTTCCTCAACTCGAAGCGTATTACGAAGAACACCTCGCCCCCATTAGTCGTAAATATGAAAATAAGCGTGTGGCCTGTCTGAAGGCGGCGCGTAAACGTTTATATTTGAGTTTAATGATAGTGCTTGGGCTGAGCTTGCTCACCGTTATTGGCTACTACAGTGGTCGCGCGTATTTCCCGCCTTTACCTTTGCTTGCTTTAGTTGGGTTGAGCTGGTGGAGCTTTGCGCCGACTCGAGATTTTAAACATCTGGTTCAACGGGATATTTATCCACTGATGTTTAAATATTTCGGTGATGATTTTGTTTATAGCCGCGAAATGCGCCTCGATATGAATCGACTCGTTGCGGCTAAAGTATTACCGCAATACGATAAAGTCAGTTTCGGTGACTATATTCAGGGCCGCTATAAAGGCGTTGAGCTAACTGTAAATGAACTCACCTTGACCAAGAATGTGCAAGTCGAAGAACTGGATTCTAGTACCCATAGGCGCAGAACCGTTACCCGCACCGAAACCCAGTTTAGTGGCTTAGTGGTTGAGCTAAGTAGCCATAAAGCGTTTATCGGCCACACTGTGGTGCTGAGGGATCGCGGTGGCTTAGCGAATTTCCTGTCCGACAGCCATGCTGGACTGGTGCGAGTGAAACTTGAAGATCCGCAATTCGAAAAAGAGTTCGATGTATTTTCAACGGATCAAGTGGAGTCTCGCTATTTGCTCAATACGGCATTTATGGAGCGCTTACAGGAACTTGCCAAGCATTTTGGTGGAAATATTCAATGCGCTTTCTTTCGCAACAAGTTGATTATGTTCCTGCCAAATCGCAGAACGCGTTTTCAAATGCAGTCCATTTTTAATGGCGCGACCTTTTCAGCAGAATTTAGTCAGATAAACCGAGAGATGAAGCAACTCTTTGCTATTATTGAAGTACTTAAACTTAATCAGCACACTGGACTTTGATGTTGCTCACTCGCTCAGCACCGACTCGTACACAAATGGCAGCGGCCTTTTTATCGCCTCGCCGCCTTGCCGTGTTGGGTCTGTGTTTATGGCTGATATCGAGTCTGATGACGAGTATAAAAGCGGAGGAGGCGAGCGTTAAAGCTAAGCCGCGTATCGTTGCTAGATATTCAGAGAGCGGCATCGTCAGCCGTGAAGGCTTAGAAAAACTCAAGATTTATCAATACCAACAAGCCAATGGCGTCACTGTATTTACCGACAAAGCCCCTGCCAATAACCCGTATCAAATTCTGTTGTATGACTGTTTCGCCTGCCGCCCCGACTCGACTATAGATTGGAATGGTATCCGTTTATTTACCGCTAATTATGATGCCCTGATCACCCGCGCTGCCCATAAACATCAACTTGACCCCGCCTTGATCCGCGCCGTGATCCACGCAGAGTCAGCCTTTAATGCGCGTGCATTGTCGCGTACTGGCGCGATGGGATTGATGCAATTAATGCCAGAAACGGCTAAAGAAATGGGTGTAGCAAACGCGTTTTTACCCGAAGAAAATATCTTAGGTGGCAGTAAGTATCTTGCGCAAATGCTAAAACAGTTTAACGGGGATGTGGCCTTGGCCTGCGCGGCCTACAATGCGGGGCCAACAACTGTGGTGCAGTACAATGGCATTCCGCCCTATCCTGAAACTCAAGCTTATGTTGAGCGTGTGAAAATTCTATTGAAGCGTTATCGCGAGCAGAAGGGCGTTTAGCTGTAGACTTTGTGAACTAAAATCAAGCGGCGAAAACCTGAGATCATCGCCGCCATTTGAGTAGAAGGTTATTCGCCGACTTCCCATTTTACTGTGATATTACCGTCCGCTTGTCCGAGCGTCTTACCTAAGCAATCCATTAATTCGGTTGCGATTTCATCTAACTGCCAAGGCGGATTGATAATCCATAACCCTGCCGCTGTCATGCCAAACTCATCCGAATCGGGTTTAATCGCCTGCTCAATTCTTAGCTGACGTTTAATACCACTGCTGGCGAGGCGCGATAACATGCCTTCGGTCTGAGCGCGATTTACCACTGGATACCAAAGCATAAACACGCCCGTAGCAAAACGTTTATGCGCTTTGATCAGGGTTTCGGCTACATCTTGATAGTCGGTTTTCATCTCGTAGCTAGGATCGACAAGCACCAGAGCGCGGCGCTCTAGGGGTGGCACTGCGGCGATAAGGCCTTTTAAACCATCACCTTTGATCACTTTTACTTGTCTGTCTTCGCAAAAATAATCGTCCAGCAACACATAATCAGTGCTGTGCAGCTCGTGCAGTACCATGCGATCTTTAGGCCCTAATTCCATATCTATAATGGCGGGCGAACCTGGGTAGAAGTTGAGTTCGTCAGGATTTTCTTCATTAAAATGACGCACGGCGGCGACATAGTCCTGCAGCGATTGCGGCAGATCAGTTTTATCCCAAAGCTTAGCTACACCTTCGAGGTATTCACCGGTTTTTTGTGCAAATTCATCGCTTAAAGCATAACCACCCGCGCCCGCATGGGTATCGATATACACGAGTGGTTTGTCTTTCTTGTGCATCAGCTGCAAGGTTTGAAGCAAGATGGCGTGTTTCAACACATCGGCATAATTGCCAGCGTGATAACCATGGCGGTAACTTAACATGGGGGATCCTAGTAATTTGCAAACAAAGCAAAGAGAGACAAATGCCAGTCGCTAATTATACCTGCGATGCTTGTAGGCGTAAATTTAATGCCTCAGTTGGCGCTCTGTTTATTAGCAAACCAGTGTGTGGGGGTTTGCATTTGAAAGGTTTTCAGCCATAGATTCGCGGGGGCGGGTTTGCCAAATAGATAGCCTTGAAATTGTTCACATCCTAACGCTGTGAGTTGCAATAACTGGGCTTCGGTTTCGATACCTTCGGCAATGACGTTGAGTTTTAAGCTCTTAGCTAACAGGATGGCGGCATTCACAATTTGGGTATGGCGTTCACTAATGCCCATTTGACTGACAAAGCAGCGGTCGATTTTTATCGTGTCGGCACTGATATCAATGAGTTGGCTTAATGACGCATGGCCAGTGCCAAAATCGTCAATGGCGATAGACACTCCCATGCGAGCTAAGGTGTTTAGGCGTCGGCCCGTTTCTTTATGGGTTGAAAATACTGAGGTTTCAGTGATTTCAATCTCCAATAATGGGATGAGTTCGGGGTGATTCATATAGGTTTGGATCAACACCTTAAAGAAGCGATCCGATAAAATATCTTGCCCAGATAAGTTGAAGGCAATCCTGACCAGTGGCACATTTTTTGGCCAAGAACGGATCAGTTGCAGTAATTGCCTAAAGACTTTTATCGCAAAAATCGCCTGCAATTGGGATGACTCTATGATGGGGATAAACGTGTTTGGCATAATCATAGTGCCGTCTTCATCGAACATTCGTGCCAGTGCTTCAAAGCTAATAATGTGGCCATCGGCCATCACTTTAGGCTGGAGCCACATTTCAAGGCGATTATGTTTTAATGCATCACGAATTCTGGCTTTCTGTGATGAGGCTTCGAGAAGATTATTAATTAAACCAATGTAATACACCATTACTGGGCTAGCTTGGGTTGTTTGTTTAATGGCAATTAAACATTGCTCTGCGGCTTGCTGCGGTGAGGCTTTATTACCCGAACTGCAACCGACTCGGCACTCGAGATGATATTCAATCTGTTGTTCATGTTTGAGCTGCAGGTTCGTTGGAATACGCTCGCGTAATTGTAGCGCGAGGTTTTCGGGGGAGATCAGCGGCAGGCTGGTAAACTCAAGCGCAAACGAGGCTCCCCTAAAACGGTATATTTTTGCGTGGTGACCAAAGCGATTTTTGAGTTCGGTTGCAAAGGCTTTTAGGATGGCATCTCCGACGCTGATCCCGAAGGCGGCATTGATTTGACTCAGGTTATCAATTTTGACTATGGCAACTGTCATATCCAAATGGATTGTGCTTGGGGCTGGGTTATACCAGTGATTCTCGTTGGGTAATCCGGTCACTAAATCATAGAAATGTGTGCTGATATGGTGCTTTTTAAGTCGGCTTAGTTCAATTGCATGGTTGGTCTGTTCAGTGACATCGTGGCAGTGAAACAACAAAGTGTCATGGTGCTCTAATGAGGCTTTCTGCAGCAGATATTTAATACTGTTATTGTTCTTTAAATGGGTCGGAAACGCGGCCGCCAGTAAATTTGTGCTGGTATCTTCGGTAAGTTCAAAAATGTCACATAGGCGAGTGCGGTTTAGTGTGACCTCTCCGGCGATTTCTTTGGCCGCATTATTCAGGTTGAGAATCACGCCGTCCTCATTACAGAAGAAGGAAGCGGTGCCATTATTTTCAAAGATTTCAGCATATTGATCTAAGGTACGCTGCAGAGCATTTTGATGCTGGATCATTTGCTGCGCATGGACTTTCTGGGTTTTTAGCAAGCGCATTGCTGACAAGGGAATACAGATATTAAAAAAGACAAACAGTAAACCATTCAGATAAGCGTGGGTCGCAGGCAGACTGATATCAATATCAATAATCGGGGGAATATTTTGGTTACGCAGTAGCAGTAAAAAAGGCAATACATTAAAAAACATCATAATAACGGCTACTTTTCTGCCAAATAGAAAAAGCGCCATTAAGGGAAGGGTATATAAGAAGGTAATCCCTGCCTGGGATAAGTTAAAATCTGGGATAAACAAGAGTATAGAAATACAGGCGGCAATGACCATAGCCAGCAGGCTTATTGAACTGGCGAGTAAATATTTGCGGGTAAACCATAGAGCCAAAAACAGCACAGTTAGAAAACTGACCGTAATGCTGATAATAAAAGCTAGGTTTAACTCATACGCAATTAAAGAGCTATGCAGCACTATGCTAGTGGTCAAAATCGCGCCACTGAGCAGAATAATCCGCAATAAGCTGGTTTTTAATATTGTTCTATCAGGATTTAAAAAGTCTTGATCCCTAATAAACAAAAAACCTTTTAGCCATTGAAGCAAAAAGAGTCCTTATCCCATACGGAAGTCACGCAGGTTGACTGGGGATATAACATATAACATAAATCACTAAATTGTTATACAAATAGATTACTGTCTTTATAAATCAGTGGATTACAATGTGATGCCTGTTTGAATCGTTAAGGGGGCACTGCGACAAATTGACTAAGACAGTGATGAGTTTGGTGATGTGATTTGCTGACTAGCATATTCATAAACGAGATTTTTAGGCATAATGGCCATCATTTTCGTTGGTTAGAAGACAGCCTGTGACCCCGATTTTTTTCAATCAGCAATACCCAACACTTGTGGATATTTGTGCACGTTGGCAACTCGTCTACGATGCGAATGCGACCTTCGAATTACGTTTTGAATCAGATGCTTTATCACTGCATAAACGCGATGAGCCTAAGCTCGACGGTATAGTGGTGGACTTTGTGACTGGCGCTGTCGCCCATAGGCGTAAGTTCGGTGGTGGTCGCGGCCAATCCATCGCTAAAGCCGTGGGATTAAAGCAAGGGGTTACACCGAGTGTGGTTGATGGCACTGCGGGTTTAGGGCGCGATGCCTTTGTACTTGCAAGCCTTGGTTGCACTGTGACTATGGTTGAGCGTCATCCTGTGGTTGCGGCATTGCTTGAAGACGGCCTGCGTCGCGCCTATCAGGATGCTGAAATCGGCGATTGGATGCGTGAGCGGATGCGTCTGTTCCACGGTTCGAGCCTTGAAGCTCTATCTAAATTGGCACAAGAGGTGGATGTGGTGTACCTCGACCCTATGTATCCCCACCGCGATAAATCGGCCCTCGTTAAAAAGGAAATGCGGGTATTCCAATCCTTAGTCGGTGCCGATTTAGATGCCGATGGTTTACTCGCCCCCGCTTTAGCTTTAGCAACGAAACGTGTCGTCGTTAAGCGCCCAGACTATGCCGAAGATTTGGACGGGGTTAAGCCTAATACAGTTATTGAAACCAAGAAAAACCGTTTTGATGTATACGTAAAAGCCGCGATGAAATAGCGAAGGTTTTTGTTTAAAGAGAATATTCAGCGCTGCTACGGAGCGCGCACTTTGGATTTGACTACAATTCTCGACTTCGCTAAAGTCGCCATCTGATTAGATTTTTGGTTATCTGCAATGTTGTACATCCTATTCAAGAAATTTGTCAGGAGACTTTGCTCCGCGCACTAACACGGTGAAGTGTTGCTCGGAGCTTGATGTTTTCTGAATCTTCATCAGCTGCAAGGTGATTTCCCGTCTTTAAGTGGGAGATGTGCTTGTATCTGAACATTGCAGAAACTTAGCCGACGATGATGCTTCATCGTCGGCTTTTTTGTGTCTGATGAAAGTCAGAAGCAAAGTTTCAATGTTTCTTGAAACGAGGGGCCGGTATATCAACTGCCGCCCCTCGTTTTTTTTGGATGTAATACAATGAGTTTACTCAAAGTTCATAATCTGACTTATCACATCGGTGATAAAACCTTACCAGAATGCTGATTTCCATCTCTTTCCCGCTGAGCATGTTGGGGTTACTGGGAGTAATGGCGTAGGTAAAAGTACCTTACTTAAATTACTGCAAACACAGTTACTGCCAGATAGTGGCGATATCATTTGGCGACCCTCTGTGAAAGTAGGGTATTTGGACCAACACGCCCAAATGGATGCCCAGATCCAAGTTCGTGATTACCTTAAAACCGCCTTTTCTGAGCTGTACTTACTTGAAGCAGAAATGATGGCGATATACGCATGCGTCGAAAAAAGCGCAGATGATAGCTACCTTGTGCGCGCCGCTGACATTCAGACCCAGCTCGAGAGTCAGTCATTTTACCAAATTGAGAGCCATATCGATGCGGTCGCAGACGGACTCGGCATTACTCAGTTTGGTATGCACACAAGGCTTGGCGAGTTAAGTGGTGGGCAGCGTCATAAGGTGATGTTGGCGTCGTTGCTGTTGATGTCACCGGACGTGTTATTGCTGGATGAGCCAACCAACTATTTAGATAGTGTTCATATTCAATGGTTAGCCGACTACCTTACTGATTTTAATGGTGCCTTTATGGTGGTGTCGCACGATCACGCCTTTTTGAATCGTATTGCCACTAGTATTTGCGACATAGATAGACAACAGATCCGCAAATACAAAGGTAATATCGATAAGGCTATGGCGCAAAAAGTTAGCGATGGTGCGGCTCATGCTAAGCAATATCTGGCGCAGAAAAAACACATAGATAAACTGGAGCAGTTCATTGCGAAAAATGGCGCTGGCGTCAATGCCAGCATTGCCAATGGTCGTAAAAAACAGCTAACCCGCATGACGAAGCTCGCCGCGCCGGAATTAAATAAGCCCATATCGATAGCGTTTAAACATACGACTCATAATGCCCAGCAAGTGCTGAGTGCAACTGACCTGCTAATTGGTTATTCGCGGCCACTGCTCCCCACTATCGCACTTAACATTAGCCGCGGCGAAAAGGTGCTGATCACAGGTTTTAACGGCATAGGTAAATCTACCTTGTTGAAAACCTTGGTGGGTGAGTTGGCGCCAGTTGCTGGGCAGATAGCAATTTCTACGGGGGTCAAACTTGGCTATTTTGAGCAGGAATTACATTGGCCATATCCAGACGCCACAGCAGCCAATCTCATTAAATCTGCATGTGGTGGGCTCGATGATAAAGCGGTCAGACAACAATTAGCCCAGTTTGGGGTGTCAGGAAAACTCGCTATGCAGCCTATTAGTACCCTTAGTGGCGGTGAGCAAACGAAGGTAAAGCTTTGCCGATTGGCACAAAATCCGACTAACTTGTTAGTACTGGATGAGCCTACAACACATTTAGATGTCACTGTAAAAGCAGCACTTAAGCAGGCCTTGATTGAATACTCTGGGACTATCATTGTGGTGTCTCATGAGCGTAGTTTTGTCGCCGACTGGCCAGACAAAATTGTGGACATTCAAACCATTATCACCGCACAAGATGCTGAAATTATTTAGGTTATCAAACCATGTTATTAAAAGTTTTATTATTTTTCATTGCTTTTTTAGTCGGTGCAGATGAGCTGATGCTAGGGCCAATCTTAGTACCTATTGGTTATGATTTAGGAGTTCAACCTGAACGCGTGACCTTATTCATTACCGCCTATAGCGTGGCGCTGGCGATAGTGGCACCAGCACTGGGCGTGTTATCTGACCGCCTTGGACGCATGCGAGTGATGTTACCTGCAGCCTTACTGTTTGGCGCGGCTTCTATCACAACCGGATTGGTTAGCTCATTTGAGTGGGGGCTGACGACACGGGTACTGACGGGTATTGCTAGCGCAGGCATGTTACCGATTGCTTTTGCGATGGCCGCAGATGCTTCAACTAACGCTAGCAACGATGCGATGAAGCGTATCGCATGGGTTCAATCAGGGCTGACGCTTGGTATGATCTCTAGCCCAGCGCTTGGGGCATTGTTGGCTGAATGGCTCTCTTGGCGCGCCGCGTTTATGGTACTTGGCGTGTGTGCTTGGTGTGTTGCTGGCGCGCTCGCCGTGGTTTTCGTTCGCAGTAAAACTGTTGAAGCTCCCGCTATCCATGATGGCGATGAAAAGGTCACTAAAATCTGGGCTATTCCGGGTGCTACTGGCGCCTTGCTGGCGATGTTTTTCGGCCTTGGCGGAGGCATCGGGTTATTCAATTTAATTGGGCAGCATTTACGCGACACGTTAGGCATGAGTATTTGGTCCGTGGGTGTTATGTATGCTGTGTTAGGGGGGAGTAGCGTTATCGGCAATATGTTAATGCCGCGCGTGGCGGGCCGACTTGAAAGCGGCCGCCAAGTTATGCGACTGGCGTTAATTGCGTGCCTTATTGTCAGCATTGGGTTTTATCTGTATCCCGCGCAGCAACTATTAGTGCTGATATTACCGTTAGTCATGTGGTCGCTAGCGGGTGGCGTCGGTTCGCCAGCATTACAGAGTTATATTGCGCAACTATCTAACGCGCATCGCGGCATACTGATGTCGCTCGCCATGACTATGATGCACCTCGGGGTGGCTATCTGGTCTGGCGTAGCGGGATTTGCTTATAGTGTTGGACCAATAGGTATGGCCATTCTTGCTACTTTGTTATTTGGTGCCGCCATCGCTGTGTTACGCCCTGTGAAACAGGCTCAATAGCCGCGAATAAAAAGACGCACTAATTTTTATCATGGTTTACAACCGATTGATTATGGATAGTTTAAAAATGAAACAAGTACACTTTGAAAATCCTGATGTAGTCCGCCGTTATGCCCAGGGCCCAACGGCATTTGTGCCAGCCTATGAGCAGATGCAGCGCATGACGGCTCAGCTTATAAAAGAAGGTATAGGTGAAGTTGGCGAGCTGCTTGTGCTTGGCGCGGGCGGCGGATTCGAGCTCGAGGTCTTTGCTTCGCTACAATCTCAATGGCGTTACACTGGCGTAGATCCAGCTGCAGAAATGTTAAACGCTGCCAAGGCGCGCCTCGCTGCTATCGATGCGAGTGAGCGAGTGAATTGGCATCATGGTTATATTACAGATGCCCCAGAAGGTCCATTTGATGCTGCAAGCTGTTTGCTCACGCTACACTTTGTCGCTGACGATGGTAGTAAGTTGCAAACTCTGCTCGAACTTAAAAAACGCCTAAAGCCTGGCGCGCCGTTTGTGCTGGTCGATTGTTGTATTGATATCTCATCACCAAGCGCTGAATTAATGTTGGCACGCTATCGAGATTTTGCGCTGGGTTCTGGTGCCGATCCGGAGCAGGTCAGCACCACCTGTGATCGCTTAGTCAATGTGCTAAAAATGGTCAGTCCGGCGCGTAACGAGGCGTTACTTAAGAGTGCGGGCTTTACCGATGTAGAGCTTTTTTATGCGGGCCTTTCATGGCGTGGTTGGCGTGCAACGGCTTAGTCATTGTCTAAACGTGTGACTTAACTAACCATCATAGTTTTGCAGCGGCGGGCTATGGTGGTTAACATGTCGGCTGGCATAGCTCATGTCGATTTTTCAGTTTTATGGGCTATTTTCTTTTTTATACTCACTTGTGATTTTTTATATGAAACTCATTCCTCTGCTAAAACAGCCGCGTATTCACTGACTATTCTAATGTAAAACTTCTCATAACATTATGTTTCGTATTAACAATTTTGTTTATAAAGAGGATTTGCAATGCAGAACAAGCATTGGTCAAAAGTTCAGTTATTGCACGAGGTGGTCACCAATCCCAATATCATAGTCAAAGGTCAGCATAGCTATTACAGTGATTGCTGGGATGCTGGCTTTGAGGGAGCAGCGGTGAGATATCTTCATGGCGATGAAGTGAGCCGTGAGTGGGAACCTAAGTGGCCTATCGATAAACTTTATATCGGGAACTATGTGTGTATCGCCGCCGAAGTTGTGATCTTAATGGGCGGAAATCATACGCATAGAGCGGATTGGTTTTGTTTATATCCCTTTATGGATTTCATCGAGGAGGCCTATGTAGGCAAAGGCGATACTCATATTGGTGATGGGGCTTGGTTAGGCATGAGATGTATGTTGATGCCAGGGGTGACGATAGGTGAAGGTGCGGTTGTTGCCGCAAATAGTGTTGTCACCCAAAATATCGAACCCTACAGTATTGTGGCGGGATCACCTGCGAAATTAATCAAGTATCGGTTTGATAAAGACGTCATTACTGAGTTACTGGCGTTAAAAATCTACGATTGGCCTGCCGAAAAGTTTGAAAGCTTAAAGCGGTATTTGTGTTCGGCGGATTTTGACGCGCTCAGCAAAGCGATCACTCTCTATGACCAATCCATACATCAAAGCAAATAACCGTTAGTCCCAAAGTGAAAGGTCGCGCTCAGTCGAGGCCTTTCACTTATTCTGCCTTAAATCTGCTTTTTGGCGTTTTGGCTAGTTCCAGCAGTTCTTCGATGATCACCCGTAGCTTGGGTTGGAGGTAAGGGGTTTTAAGCCAAATAAGGTGGATAGGTGTGTCGTCACTGGCAAGTTCGTCCAGTACTGAGATGAGTTCACCGGTTTTAAGATAGTCCTCAACCAACCATATCGGCACTTGCGCTAAACCCACTCCCGCCAGTGTGGCCGCTAAAATGGCTTCGCAATCAGCGATTTCGTGGCGTACTGGAATGTCATAAGCCTCGATGATCCCATCCTCATTTTTAAGTAACCAGCGATGTTGCTGCCCGAGCGGCCAGCCAACAATGCATTGATGCTGGCTGAGATCTGCTTTGTCTTTTGGTGTACCCAGTCGAGCGAAATAGGCAGGAGATGCGCAGATCACTCGGCGTTGTTCCCCTAATCTACGGGCGACTAAATCCACAGTGTCGCCGAGTTGTCCGACTCGCACCGCTAAATCAATGCCGTCACTAAATAAGTCGGTCACTCTATCGTTGAAGGTGATAGATAACTCGAGTTTGGGGTATTTTTGCGATAAAGCTAATAGGGTTGGCAGTATATATCGCCGCCCAAACGTGACGGGTAAATCCACTCGCACTCGACCTGAGGGAATTTGCTGTTCGCTGCCGAGTCGGCTTTGTGCATTGTCTAGGATTGCCATGGCATTTTGGCAGTCTTTGAGGTACGAATCGCCATCATTGGTTAAGCTCACACGTCTTGTGGTGCGGTGCAGCAGCTTAGTACCTAAGCGGGTTTCTAATCGTACTATGCTTTTACTGAGCGCCGAACCTGTCATGCCTAACGCCTGCGCCGCTAAGGTAAAACTGCCAAGCTGTGCAACTGTGACGAAATGGCGTATCTCAATAAATTGGTTATTTATCACGGCAATTAATTCCTTGAAGGACTTAGTGATGGTCATTTTAGTGACTTAATCATGGCAAGTGAATCGCGTAAGCTACTACCACAGTATGAAAATGAGCGTTAACGTACAAGTGAACGTCATTTTGTAATTGATTAAAAAGGTTTTTCTATACAATCAACCTTAACCTCCTATTGAGTGAGCTAACTATGAAATCGTCGAATAATCTGCAAGGTAAAGTGGCTTTTGTACAAGGTGGTAGTCGTGGTATCGGTGCCGCCATCGTTAAACGTTTAGCGAGTGACGGCGCCGCAGTTGCCTTTACCTATGTGTCATCTGAAGCCCAATCACAATTGCTGGTGGATGAAGTTATATCGCAGGGTGGTCAAGCCATTGCCATTAAGGCTGACAGTACTGAGCCAGAGGCGATCCGTCGTGCCATTCGCGAGACCAAAGCGCACTTCGGTGGTTTAGATATTGTGGTCAATAATGCGGGTACGCTGATTTGGGATAGCATCGAAAATCTAACGCTAGAAGACTGGGAACGAACAATTAACACTAACGTGCGCAGTGTGTTTGTGGCGAGCCAAGAAGCGGCGCTGCACATGAATGACGGCGGCCGCATCATCAATATCGGTAGCACCAACGCTGAACGTATTCCGTTTGTGGGCGGTGCAATTTACGGCATGAGTAAATCGGCATTAGTCGGTTTGGCCAAAGGATTAGCACGGGATTTAGGTCCAAGAGCTATTACGGTGAACAACATTCAGCCAGGCCCTGTGGATACCGATATGAACCCTGATAACGGCGATTCATCTGAGCCAATCAAGGCGATGGGTGCTCTGGGTCGTTATGGTAAAGCCGAAGAGATTGCCAGTTTTGTCGCCTTTATCGCAGGTCCAGAAGCGGGCTACATTACAGGTGCGAGTTTGATGATTGATGGTGGGTTTTCTGCATAAGTTTTGTCTGTATTTATCTTTTAGGCAAAAAGTTTGATTCCAGTCATTAATAAGCCTGCACAAGAGCCACTCTGGCGGGCTTTGCTTAAGTTGTGGCTAGTTATGCAGAATCAATATGTTAGAGCATAAAAACTCGTTGAGTATGATGGTAAGAACTTAGGTCGTTGTTACTCAAATTATCCGTCAGCAAAAGAGCGGCTTTATCAAAATGGGGGCTATGGCTTTAGTCAGGCAAGGCAAATTAATTTGCTTGTTGATGAACTATTGTTACAATCCGCCGGTCTTATCTTCAGCTATCTGTTGAAAGACACTCATTTTTTATCTTTATTATCAAAGAATAAGACGAAGAGAAATCCAAATTTTTACGTTATTGACTAAGAAAACAGGCAACTTATGGTGCGTGATGGTGTTTACCATTCTGACCTTGTTCTGTTTGACTCAAAACAGTGGAATACTTAACTTGTTGCTCAAGGAGTCGAGCGCGCAAGCGATGTCGGCTACGTCTTTTTCTGGAGCTGGTTTTAGCGCCAACTCAGTTTTAAACTCAAGTTCAGCTTTAAACAGCAGCTCAGCTTCAAGCAATATGGCTAGTCACGTCGATGCCCAAGCGGCGGGTACTGAGCTGGTCAAAAGCGAGCCTAAAAAATGTGAATTGTCTGAGAAATCGATCCGAACCTGTATCGACACTCCGAGTAGCATCCCATTTCTTATCCTGTTGTTCCTACTTCCGTTACTTCCCCGCGCCTCCCGCGTGATAACACTGTTCCCCATACAAGGTTATCAGGCTAAACCTAGGCGAATACATCTCACTCTCTGTCGCTTTCAAGAATAAAAACCTATTTATCAATTTGATAGGTGGTTTTTAGGCATGCTTTCCTCGCTCAATAGTTGATTTTTCTCGCAGTTTGCCAGCAGAAATTAAATTTAATAGCAGCAGAGCGCCTGTTTTACACATCACACTTTCCTATCAGACTTCTTGAATTAAACCCGCTTTATCACGCGATGTTTCTTAAGCCGTTACGATATTGGTAACCAGAACATAGCGTTAGCCAATATTTATATGGCTTAGAAGCAAGGTAAGCATGTATGCCGCATCACTGAGTCTTGTTTCACTTAGCTTGATCTAACAGTACTTAAGTATTGCAATGGCAGATGCTGACGATATATCGAAGAGATTAATATGCAATTGAATAACATACAGTTAATGCATATTTTGGGGAAAAAATGAGTACATTAAAATCCATGTTAACCAGATTCTGGATACTCGCCTTGATAGTGACGAGCCCGTCGCTATTGGCCGCATCGACGGGGTGGTTAGTTAACGATAATCACCCGCCAGCCAAAGTACGTTTTATGCTAACGGGCGAAGTTGATCCCGCAACGAATACTTTGCCCGCTGTGCTTGAAGTACAACTTGAGGGCGATTGGAAAACCTATTGGCGCAGTCCTGGGGAAGGCGGCATTGCACCTACCATCAAGTGGGATGGCTCTCGCAATCTACAGCAAGTGGATTGGAGATGGCCTACGCCAGAGGAATTCTCATTATTGGGATTGCAAACCTTTGGTTACAAAGGTAATACCACCTTTCCCTTAACCCTAAAAGTCGATGATATCGCTGCCCCAACTCAGCTGCGTGGCAAAGTGACCTTGTCGACCTGTACCACTATCTGTGTACTAACGGATTATCAGATTAGTCTCGACTTCACGCCCAATGCGCTGCAAGCGGATACCGATGCCATGTTGGCCTACAACAAGGCCGTGTCGCTTGTGCCACAAAAAGTGTTGTCCCAAGAGGGCCTGAATCCTGCGATGACAATGGGTTGGGATGCCGCCAAAGGTCAACTTGAAGTCAGACTCAATGTTGCCAACTGGCAGAGTCCAACCGTGATTATTGATGGCGAGCCAGATACCACATTCAAGCTAGTGAGCTTAAAGCCGAGTGAAAGCGATGTTAACGGCAAGCAATTAGTTGGTATTTTTAGCGGTAAAAGTTGGCTGGGCGAGCCTGAAGTTTTGGGTAAATCGCTGAACATAACTGTCGCCGATAGCGAGCGGGCGTTGGAATACAGCGCCGAAGTTAAGCCTGTGGTGATTTCCCAAGCAAGTACCTCGATATTTGGCATGATTTTGTTAGCGCTTATCGGTGGTTTGATCTTAAACGTCATGCCCTGCGTGTTACCCGTTCTCGGCATGAAGCTCAGTTCAGTGGTTGCTGCGCCTGATCTTAAGCGTAATCAAATCCGCCAGCAGTTCATCGCATCAGCGCTGGGGATATTGACCTCATTCTGGTTACTGGCTGGCTTTATCTTAATGCTTAAGCTCACGGGTCAAGCGATTGGTTGGGGTGTGCAGTTCCAAAACCCTTGGTTTATCGGCTTTATGGCGCTGGTGACCACAGTGTTTGCCTTCAATATGTTAGGTGTGTTTGAGATTAACTTACCCTCTAACGTGCAAACCAAGTTGGCGACAACGGGCGGCAATAATAACAGCGGCCATTTTTTACAGGGCATGTTTGCCACACTGCTGGCGACACCGTGCAGTGCACCATTTTTGGGGACTGCGGTCGCTTTCGCCTTGGGCGCCGATGTACTGAGCCTGTTTGCCATCTTTACCGCGTTGGCCGTGGGTATGGCGTTCCCTTGGTTAATCGTGGCGGCATTCCCGCAAGTGGCGGGTTATTTCCCTAAACCTGGCCGTTGGATGAATACAGTTAAAGTGTTTTTCTCCGGCATGTTGCTCATCACCAGTTTGTGGCTGATTAGCCTGTTGGCCAGCTTTATTGATGCGATCTACCTGTGGCCGTTAGCGGGTGTCATTACACTGATATTTATGGTGTTTATGGCTAAAAAATATGGCGCGATTGCCATCGTGAGCTGCTTAGGTATCGGCATTTTACTGTCGGCGGTTATTGGATTTATGACGGCGAACCAGTGGGCTAAACCTTTACCTGCGGACCTCGCTTGGACGCCATTGGACCAAGCATTGATTAATCAGCAGGTGGCCCAAGGAAAAACTGTGTTTGTCGATGTCACTGCCGATTGGTGTATCACCTGTAAGGCCAATAAAGTTGGCGTGATCTTGCAAGATCCAGTCTATAGCCTGTTGCAACAGCCGCATATTTTGCCGATGAAGGGCGATTGGACCACGCCTTCTGAGCCCATTACTCATTACCTGCAAAGCCATAATCGTTTTGGAGTGCCATTCAACGTGGTTTACGGCCCGGGTGCGCCGCAAGGGATTGAGTTACCGGAAATTCTATCGACTGACCTTGTGCTTGCTGCGATTGAACAGGCCTCTGCGTCCCCTGAAAAGTCATCCGTAGCGGCAGGGAAATAACGCTAACGACCAGCCGTTCACTCGGACATGTCACTCGGCAATATCACTGGCGAGTCTCATTCAATAGCGAGTCGAGTGGCCCTCAACAAATACTCAGGTCAGGAAGCCCCTGACCTGAAACAATGGAAATCGATTATGAAACAGACAATTGAAGCACAAAACATCACTGAATCAATGCAGAATACTCAAGTCATCGGAGGCACCAAAATGTCGAAATTTAGCTCTTTATTCAAACATCGCAAGTTGCAGATGTTTGCTGTCTCGGGTGTCGCCATGGCAATGCTGGTGGTTTCCTTGCCTTCGGTGAGCACCATGGCCTATGCCAAGGACAGCAGTTTATCGGCGGCGCAGCAGCAAGAGGTGCGAGCGATTCTTAAAGATGCCTTGATCAATGATCCTGACCTAATGAGAGAAGCGATTATTGCGTGGCAAGCCAGGGAGCAAGAGGGGGCAAATACGGCCATGCAAACTAGCCTAGTAACCCATCATAAAGCCATGTATGAGACCAAAAGCGATCCGTGGAAGGGCGCTGCGACACCTGAGATTGAGATGGTGTACTTCACCGATTTTAACTGCCCATACTGTAAGAAAATCGAGCCTTCGCTGAACCAGCTGATTGAAGAATTTCCTCAGTTAAAAATCATAGTCAAAATGGTGCCGCTGCAGGGCGAAGGCTCCAAAATGGCGGTCGATTTTGCCCAAACGGTTTGGTTAAACGAGCCTGAAAAGTATCTCAAGGTGAAGGATATGTTGATGTCGAGCCCGCGTGGACTCGATGCCGCCGCCATCGCTAAGGTCGCTAAACTGACGGCAACCGAGCGCTGGGTGGGTAACACAGATGAGCGCGTCGCTAAAATGGTCGATGACAATGTGAGATTAATGAATGAGTTAGGCATAGGTGGCACGCCAAGTATGATAGTGGCCGATACGCTTATTCCCGGATTAGTGCCTTACGAAGTGTTAAAAGAGCAGCTTGAAGCCGCGATTGCCGCTAAAGATAAGACGCAGAAGAGCAGTTAAGATGCAGCCAAAGGAAACTGAAAATATGAGCGCCGAACAAGTTTCGATATCTTTACCTAAACGCATATTGGGCTGGATTAAACAGCTGGCACTGTTGCTGCTCATTGTCATTATCGTGACCAGCGTGATGGACATCTGGCGTGGCAAAGATATCCCACGGGATAATTTGCCGCAGCTACAAGGGACGACCTTGGCTGGGGATACGCTTGATATTGCCACGCTCAGCCAAGATCAGGCGGTATTGGTGTACTTCTGGGGCACTTGGTGCCCTGTGTGTAATTTTGTCAGTCCGGCGGTCAATCAAATGTCGGCCTATTACCCTGTGGTGACGGTTGCCATGAATTCGGGGGAGGATGAGAAACTGAGAAAATATCTGCAGCATCAGGATTATGGCTTTGACACTATTAACGATAGTGACAGCAAGATTGCCAGTGATTGGTCATTGCAGGCGACGCCAACCATTATGATCTTTAAAGATGGCGAGTTAAAACACTACACGACTGGCTTTACTAGCCTACCCGGTATGTGGTGGCGAATGATGTTCACTTAGAAGTGATGCTTCAGGGGCTGTTTTAGAAGAGAAAAAAAGCGCTAATCTTGGTTAGCGCTTTTGTATTATCAACTTATTTTAGGACTAGACAACTAGCTGAAAGCTTAGGGTTTACTTCGCTAAAGTGAGTAGTGGTGCCTGACTCACAACTTGGAAGTCGAGCGCCATAGTCACACTAAGCGCCGTAATAGTGATGATTGAAAAACCAAACACTTGGCGAGCCCAGCGTTGCATGTCGACGCCGTGGCGATAACCTTTTAATGCCATGGCAAGCCACCACAGGCTGGTGGCGCAGGTGACCGCCATAAAGGCGATACCTGTGTAACCCGCGAGTGGCAACAGTGCACTGACTAAGGCAAATACGGCAATATAAAGCACGATATGCAGCTTTGCCTTGGTCATGCCTTCTGCAACCGGCAGCACAGGAATATTAGCAGCCGCATAGTCATTTAAACGGAAAATCGCGATGGCGTAAGAATGTGGCATCTGCCATAGACTAAACATCAACAGCAAAATAGCTGCACCTATGTCCATTTGCCCTGTCACGCTGCAATAGCCCACCACGGGCGGTACTGCGCCCGAGAAGCTGCCAACTAAAGTGCCATACACTGAGTTACGTTTCATGTAGAGGCTATAAACCCCCACATAAACTATGTAACCAATAACGGCAAATAGTAGGGCTAATGCATTGGTAAACAAGGCTAAGATGCTAAAGCCCAACACACCTAAGGTGAGTCCAAACGCGAGTACGTTACCCACGGCTATTTCGCCCGTGACGGTCACGCGTTTGCAGGTGCGCTGCATCTTGGCGTCGATATCACGGTCAATACAGTTATTGATTGCGCAACCCGAGGCTACGACCAAGGACAATCCCACTAAGCTCGCCAGCATCAAGACCAAATTTACGTCGCCTTTGGCGGCTAATAAAAAACCGCCAGCAACGGAAATCAGATTCCCGAAAATGATGCCAGGCTTAGTAACCTGCACATACCCTTTGAAGCGTGCTTTCCATTGCGGTGACATAAATCTGTCTTGTATTTGCATAGACTGTTTCTCGTTACATCATCAAAGCGTTGGCTTCGAGTATGATCCATACCGACAAGCCGACTACCATGACAATAATCAGGGCAGTAAACAGGAAGGAGAAAGTATTGATCTTGCCTTCCTTGGAAAAGTCCAAATGCAAGAAGTACTTAAGGTGTACTAAAATCTGCACCAGTGCCGTTACAACGACGACGGCGAGCGTCGTCGATTGCTCGAAGTGATGGGTCATTACCGCCCAAAATGGAATGGCGGTTAATACCACAGACAGCACAAAGCCCATTAGATATGACTTAATGCTCGCGGCCAGATCGTCAGTGCCATGGCTAGGCTGATTGTGCGTATGACTATGTGCGCCCATTACAGTGCTCCTAATAAATACACGACCGTGAATACACAAATCCACACTATGTCGAGGAAATGCCAGAACAAGCTTAAGCAGCTCAGGCGGGTGATGCTGCGATGACCTAAACCGGTTTTCGCCACTTCAATCATCATGATCGCCATCCAAATCAGACCTGCGGTCACGTGCAAGCCGTGCATACCGACCAGGGTGAAGAAGGACGACAGGAAAGCGCTACGCTGTGGGCCATTGCCGTGTTCAATCAGGTGATGGAATTCATAGACTTCCATCCCGATAAACACACATCCGAGGGCGAAGGTGACGAGTAACCAAGCCAAGGTCGCGGCTTTGTTGTGGCGCTTAGCAAAAATCAGCGCCATGCCATAGGTAATACTACTAACGAGCAGGGCGGCAGTTTCAATCAGCACAAAGTCCAATTCGAAAATGTCTTTACCCGAAACGCCACCGTCCGTGTTCATGTAGAGCACAGCATAGGTTGCGAAAACCGAGGCAAACAAAATGCAGTCGGTCATCAGGTAAATCCAAAAACCAAACAGAGTGTTGCCACTTGTGTCATGGTGTTCGTGGTGATCTTCTGCGTGAGCTACTTCTAAATCTGCTGGGATTGCAATACTCATATCAGCCCCTTACTACATTGTTTAAGTGGGCATTTTCAATGCGAGCCACTTCATCGGGTTGCACGTAATAGTCGACGTCATTGTTATAAGCACGGAACAGGAACACCACGAAAGCGCCCACTAAGCCCACAATGGCTAACCACAGGATGTGCCAAATAGCGGCAAAACCAGCGGCAGTGATCCCCAGCGCCATTAAGATACCGCTTGGGGTATTTTTCGGCATATGGATAGCTTGGTAGTGTTTTTGACGTTGATAAGCCCCGCCTTTTTCTTTCGCATCCGTAAAGGCATCAATATCAGCAACCTGTGGCAGCTTAGCGAAGTTATAGAACTGCGGTGGAGAAGCGGTTGACCACTCTAAAGTATGGCCATTCCATGGATCGCCCGTAGTATCGCGGTTTTGGTCGCGGTCACGGATACTCACGTACAGTTGGATAAACTGCAGAATGATACCGACCATGATGATGCAAGCACCCACGGCGGCTAAGTAAATCCACACGTTCCACGCTGGGTTATCAATGTGGTTGATACGGCGTGTCATACCCATAAAGCCCAGTACGTACAGCGGCATAAAGGCTACATAGAAACCGATTTGCCAGCACCAGAATGACGCTTTACCTAAACGCTCATTTAAGTGGAAACCTGTTGCTTTCGGGAACCAGTAAGCAAAGCCTGCTAAGTAACCAAAGACCGCGCCACCAATAATAGTGTTATGGAAATGCGCGATTAAAAACAAACTGTTATGTAGAACGTAGTCGGCACCTGGTAAGGCTAATAACACCCCTGTCATGCCGCCTATGGTGAAAGTCACCATAAAGCCTAGTGTCCACAACACAGGTACCGTTAAACGTAGGCGGCCACGGTAGATAGTGAACAACCAGTTAAACAGTTTTACCCCGGTTGGAACCGCAATCACCATAGTCATCACCCCGAAGAAGGCGTTGACGTTGGCACTTGAGCCCATGGTGAAGAAGTGGTGTAACCAAACGATGAAACCTAAAATTGAAATCGCACCACTCGCCCACACCATAGAGGTGTAACCGAACAGACGTTTAGAGGTAAAGGTTGAGATCACATCGGAGAAAATACCAAAAGCAGGCAAAATCAGGATGTAAACTTCAGGATGTCCCCACGCCCAAAACAGGTTGATATACATCATGGCGTTACCGCCACCGTCATTGGTGAAGAAGTGGAAATCCATGTAACGGTCGAGTGTCAGCAGGGCTAACACAGCGGTTAAGATTGGGAATGACGCGACGATCAGTATGTTCGCCCAAGTACAAGTCCAAGTGAAGATTGGCATTTGCATCAGCTTCATGCCTGGGGCACGCATCTTCAGTACGGTGGCGATAAAGTTCACCCCGGTTAAGGTCGTCCCTATGCCCGAAATCTGCAGTGCCCAGATATAGTAATCGACCCCAACCCCCGGACTGTAAGCCAGCTCTGAGAGTGGTGGATACGCTACCCAACCTGTTTTAGCAAATTCACCTAAACCCAAAGAAATATTGATCAGCACAGCGCCCGAGGCGGTAAGCCAGAAGCTGAGGTTGTTCAAGAAGGGGAAGGCAACGTCGCGGGCACCAATTTGCAGCGGTAAGACTAAGTTCATTAGACCTATCATAAATGGCATCGCCATAAAGATAATCATGATCACGCCGTGGGCGGTGAAGATTTGGTCGTAATGTTCAGGCGGCAGATAACCTGCGGCGCCGTTGGTGGCGAGTGCTTGCTGGGTACGCATCATAATGGCATCGGAGAAGCCACGAATGAGCATCACCAAAGCTAACACTATGTACATGATACCGAGGCGTTTATGGTCAACTGAGGTTAACCAGTCGTTCCAAAGTACGCTCCATTTTTTGTGTTTAGTGATCAAGGCTGCGATATACAAACCTACCACTGCGACGACCGCTAAGGTCACCATGATGATAGGCTCGTGATACGGAATCGCATCTAAGCTTAATTTACCGAGAAATGACATGATTACTCCGCCTCCACTTTTTGGGTGGATGAGTGTTCTGTAGATGAAGTGTCAGAATGGGTTGAGCTTTCCGTGTCGGCCATTTTCTGTGCGTTTGGCATAGCTTGTTCGCTTGCCATATGCGCCATATCGTGGTGCATGCCAGCCATGTTGTGGTCGGCACCCATGTGTTGCATTCCTTCGTGACCTTTCATGCCGTCATGTGAGTCCATGTGCATGTATTGCATCACGATTTGGTCAAACATCCCTTTGCTCACTGAGCCAAAGTATTCAACCGGATTGTATTCACTCGGTTTAGCCAGTGTGGCGTAGGCCGCTGAGTCCAATGTCTTGCCCTGTTGTTTTAACTTGGCAACCCATGCCTCGAAGTCGGCAGGTGTCTGAGTGGCAATCGCTTTAAACTTCATGCCCGCAAATCCGGCGCCGCTGTAGTTTGCCGAGATACCATCGAAGGTGCCTGGCTCGTTAGCGATCAAATGCAATTTAGTAGTCATGCCCGCCATAGAGTAAATCTGGCTGCCTAACTGCGGGATGAAGAAGGAGTTCATCGCAGTGTCAGAGGTGATCTTAAAGTTCACCGGCACATTGGCTGGAAACGCCAACTCATTGACCGATGCCACGCCTTGTTCTGGATAAATGAATAACCATTTCCAGTCCAGCGACACCACTTCAACCGTGACGGGTTTAGCTTCGTGCACTAAAGGCTTATATGGATCAAGATCATGGGTCGAACCCCAAGTGATCACACCGAGCACTATTACGATCACAATCGGCACTATCCACACTACGGTTTCAATTGCTGTTGAGTGTGCCCATTTAGGCGCATAGATTTCTTGATCACGGCCATCGCGATATTTCCACGCGAAGTACAATGTCATGGCAATCACAGGGATAACAACAATGAGCATGAGTAGGGTGGCGACGATAATCAGGTGTTTTTCATCGATACCGATTTGGCCCTTAGGGTCCAACACACCGCCATCACAACCCGCGAGCATGAATGCTACTGCCGCGATTGCCGCTTTACTTAATTTTCGAATTAACAAAGGAAGATTCCTCTAACCCTAAGGTTTACAACTCTGCCAAGCGTGAACCGGCAGTCGCACTAAGCGGCGTTATCTGAGCGCAAATCCAGAAATCCATGAGGCATGACACAAAATGTGCCGCCATCCCGACGAAATCGAAGATCAGCTTTCAGCGCTTAATGCTTAATTTGAATTTAAAAACAGAGGGTTAAAATGGTGGGGCGCGACAACCGTGGGCGGTATGTTCGAGGGATTTTAGCCTTGGGGGTGCTAAAAAAAGTGAAGCGTTAGTTAAATCGAGATTATTGAAAAATTTGAAGCAGCAGTCGATTAAATGCCATAACTGCAGAATAACGAGGGGGTTGAGCAATAACAGGCTGAGCAGACTAGCGCCGATAAACTCGACCAAAAAGCCATTGCTGAGGCTGATGAGTTCACTAATATCGACACAACCGCCGATCAATACGTACAAAACGTCAGCTACAGGCAGCACAAACAATAACCCGAAAAACAGGGTTAGGTTTGTCATGCTAAAGGTTGAAAACCGAATAATCAGGTTCAATCTTTCAGCAATGAATTGGCTAAGAGCTAATTTCAATTAACGGGTCCGGTTGAACGGGAAAGGGAGTCAGTTGGCAGAACAAAAAATATTCAGCATGCAACTTTTTTATGCGGCAGGAGGATACCAAGAAGCGGCTATTGAATGAAAGCGGATCCCCGTGCGAAAAGACGTTAAGTATTAAAAAAACCTTAATTAAAACCAAATAAAATCAATAAACTTACAAAATTAACTTAAATTTAACTGATTTGGTTCTCATAAATTGGGAATATGTGAGGCGCTTCATTTATTCATTTTGGCTAAAGTTGATGTATTGGCTAAGTCATGGGGTGGATGAATACCACAATAAACTTGCGGGTTTTAGCCAACATTTACTTTTTAGGCGTGCCGAATAGCGCTGCTGTTTTCTCTGACTCATGCGCACATGTTTACATGCTTATTTTTAATGCGAGTAAAGTTTGACTAAGCGGATTTTAGATGGGCATCTCAAATAAAAACATCAAGTTAAAACAATGGTCGTGTCAGTCATTTACGCTATTTACATTAGGTAAAACGATTATTAGACTGTGATTTTATCACTGCCCAGATATCTACTTGAGATTGAGTTAACGAGTAGGGCATTATGATTCTGAATATTGTAACTATGGCAGTTTAAAGGATTACACATAAAGTCAATTACCCCATACCTTAAGGTAAACATTTTCATCGCCTTAGCTTACATAATTGTAGGTAAACTAGGCTTGATGATTGCGTTGCCACCAGGATATTCAGCTGCCATTTGGCCTGCCGCAGGGATTGCCATTGCTGCCTGTATCCTGTGGAAAGAGTATGTCCCTTGGGTGGGGGTGTTTATTGGTTCGCTACTGATCAACATCAATATTGGCGGGCATATCCATTGGGGCTGGTTACCCTTTGCCATCTCGATTGGGTCTTGCATACAGGCTGTGCTTTCTGCCCATGTTCTTGGGCGAGTCGATCATTTATTTGCCTTAGATAATCCTAATACCGTCATTAAATCCTGCTTGAGCTTGGCCTTTACTTGTATTGTGGCGACCGTTTTTGGCAACAGTGCCTTAGTGGTCAACGGTACGATTCCACCATCTGATTTACTGGGTAGTTTAGTGAATTGGTGGACGGGGGACTTGCTCGGCGCCGTGATCTTTATCCCTTTGACTATGTTGCTATTTGATAAGCGGACTATCTGGCGTGCTCGCCGCATTCAGACGGGTGTTCCCCTGCTGGTGGGCTTTTTATTCTGTGTGGGGATTTATTACTACTCGGATATGAACCAGCGCCAACAGTTGCAGGATAAGTTTCAGATTCAATCCAATGCCATTATTAGCAATATTGATAGTTTTCAAAGCGCCAACCTGCAGCAAATTATCGCCTTAGCGAGTTTATTCGATAATAGCGAGCAGGTTTCTGATGAAGAGTTTGTGCAGTTTGGCAAACGTAACATGTTGCAGAAAGATGGCTTTAGAGCTTGGTCTTGGTCGCCGTTAGTGGCGGCTGCCGATCTACCCAGTTTTTAGGCATCGACCCGCTCAGCCATTGGCGGCCCTTATAAAGTCACGCGGCCTCAAGATTGGCAAGCTAATGCCGATGGCTGGCTAGTCCCTGTGATGTATATTCAGCCACTCATAGGTAATGAGGCGGCATTGGGATTAGATCTCAATAGTGAACCAACACGAGCCGCCGCCATTGCCAAAGTGCGCGCGACCTTAGCGCCTGTGATGACGGCGAAGATCCAATTAGCACAAGATCCCAATGGCCCAGGTGGCACCTTGCTTCTAGCGCCCTCGTTCGATCGGCTGGGTAAAATCTCAGGATTTTGTTCAGCTGTGATTGATTTGCAAAGCATTATTAATGATGTTGAGAGCGTAAAGGGATTGCAGTGGAAACTCTCTGACATGAGTGCGGGCGGTGCATTGCTTTACAGCAATACCCAGAAGTCATTTCCCGCATTTAGCAGCAAGCTATTTAGCGATAAAACCGGCCAGTATTTTCAAGCAAACCTGCTGCTTGCAGATCGGCATTGGCACATAGTGATTTATCAATCCTATGCAGTGCTGATGGGCGATACTTTTAGCTTATCGTTACTTATGTTGCTCCTCGCCTTTATCACCTGTGCTGTTGTGGGCGGTATGACACTGGTTTCCTCCGGCGAGCGCCAACGTATTGCCGAGAAAGTGACTGAAAAAACCATGGCCTTATCGAAGGAAATTGCCCGCCGTCAGGCTTTTCAGGCCACCTTGGTACAAAGCGAGCAAAGATATCGTAATTTGTTTGATAAGGCGCCCGTGGGGCATGTGCTTAAACGTTTAGATGATGGTCAGTTTGTGGCGATTAACCCCGCATTCGAAGCCATGACGGGTTACTCACTCGATGAGTTAAATCAGCTTGACCCTTGGGATCTCACGCCAAAGCGTTATCAATTAAGTGAAACTGAGCAATTAGAACGCCTAAAGCAAACCCGTCGTTATGGCCCCTATCAGAAGCATTATTTGAATAAGAATGGTCAATTAGTGGCAGTGCGTCTCAATGGTGCGTTAGTCACAGGTGCCGATGGTGAACAGCTTATTCTCTTTATCGTTGAAGATATTACCGAGCAGGAGCGCACCGTTGCGCGGGTAAATCTATTGGCGCAGGTGTTCCAGCAGAGTGGTGAAGGCATCACTATCATGGATGCCAACGACATTATTGTGGATGTGAATAGTGCGTTTTCTCAGATCACCGGTTATTCCCGAGAAGAAATCATTGGTAAAAACTGCCGCTTTTTAGAGGCAGAACGTACCGACAAAGGTATCGACCCTCAAGTGCGTGCTGCCCTAGAACAAACAGGTTTCTGGCAAGGCGAAGTTTGGGACAGGCATAAGCATGGTTACGATTTCCCTAAATGGTTGATGATGTCTGTGGTGCGCGATGATGCAGGTGCGGTGAGCCATTACATCGGCAGCTTTACCGATATCAGCGAGCGTAAAGTCAGTGAGGAACGGATTCATTTCCTCGCCCACCATGATTCTTTGACGTTACTGCCTAATCGACTCAGCTTACAGTCGCGCCTCGAAGTGGTTTTCAGGGAGGCGCTGGCATCCGACAGCCAAATTGCCGTGATGTTTATCGACATGGACCACTTTAAAAATATCAACGACACCTTGGGCCATCATGTGGGCGATCAACTCTTGTTAGAAGTTGCGCGGCGTTTGAAAAACATCGTTGGTGATACTGACACTGTGGCACGTCTAGGTGGCGATGAGTTTGTGGTCGCATTATCTGATACGAACCATGATGAGGTGGCCAGTTTAGCCGAAGCGCTGCGCAGTGGTTTGAGTCAAACCTATGTTATTAACAATCAAGCATTACACTCATCACCGAGTATAGGCATCAGTTTATTCCCGACCGATGGCGACAGTGTTGAAGCCTTGATGAAAAACGCCGATATGGCCATGTACCGCGCCAAGGCTGCGGGGCGCAACAACTATCAATTCTTTACTGCGGCGATGAATACCTTGATCACCGAGCGCCAGCAAATTGAAACGGGCCTGAGGCAAGTGCTCGCTAACGATGAATTACGACTGCATTATCAGCCACAAATTGATATCCGCACTGGGCAAGTGGTCAGTGTCGAAGCCTTAGTGCGCTGGCAACATCCTGAGTTTGGCATGGTAGCGCCAGACCGCTTTATTCCCATCGCCGAAGAGATTGACATGATCATTCCTATTGGCCAATGGGTGTTAGAAACTGCCATGGCGCAGCTTGCCGTATGGCGCGCTGCGGGTGCGACTGAGCTGCGAATGGCAGTGAATCTGTCTGCGCATCAACTCCGCAAAGATAGCATCGTTGCCGATATCACCAATGTGCTTTTAAAGCATAAGTTGGGCAAAGGGGCATTGGAGCTCGAAATCACCGAGAGTGTGGCAATGCAATATCCGGAGCAGAATGCGCGCCTGTTAGCGGAATTGCGCCAGCATGGTATCGAACTTGCGATTGATGATTTCGGCACAGGTTATTCCTCCTTATCCTATTTGAAACTCTTGCCCTTAGACAGATTGAAGCTCGACCGCTCCTTTGTGAAGGATATTGAGAGCGACCCGAACGATGCTGCTATCAGTGCTGCGACCATTTCTATGTCCCATGAGTTGGGGCTAACTGTGGTGGCGGAAGGCGTTGAAAACGAAGCACAATTGGTATTATTGTCGAGCATGGGGTGCGACTTAGTGCAAGGGTTTTACTTTAGTAAACCCTTGGCGGCAGAAGAGTGTTTCCGCTTTATTCAGCGTAATTTATAACGGCAAAGTGTTGCTGTTTTTCTAATGCTGGCACAGAGTTGGACTATACTTGAGTTCGCATTATGTATGCGTTAATCGAAATACTAAGGATGGTTTTATGCAAGTCATCTTCACCAAAGGAACCCAGCGTTATGGTCAGTTGCGCTGCGTGCGCATGGACGGTAGTGCGACCCAAACCCAAATGCCAGAACAGGGCATTGCTCCCCACGATATGATCCATTATGTGGTTGAAAAACGTCTGCATATTCAAGGGGCTTTCTTCTCGCAGGTCAGAGCTGGCGCCGATATCAGCTTCGCCTTAGAACATAACGAAACCTCCCGCGCCATCGCAGATAAAACGGAAGTGTGGCAAACCGAATCCATAGTCGAGACCTTGCAGTCGCTACTCTGGTCGGGTGAAACGCCAACCTATGACGGCTTTATTTATCTGTTAGAGCAAGCCTGCAACAGCCGTGACCTAGCCGTTCCAACCGTTAGCCAATCGGACTTTGAGCATATTCTCAATGAGATTATGGATCTGAGCATCGAGTGGCAGGGAATGGGTGAAGGTCAGTCCCTGACCTTGAAGTTTTAAGCGGTTTAAAAATAAGTCATTTAACAACAACTGATTTAAAAACAACTGATTTAAAAAAAAGAGCGCAGTTAACTGCGCTCTTTGTGTTACTGCAGCCATAGCGGGATCATTCCCTATGACGACGTTCTTGGCTTTGAGTTGAGCGACCTTGGTTATGTTCTACCGAGCGAGCGGTTTGCGCATTTTGGCGTGGCTCACTTTGTCTCACTCTCACGTCTTCGCGTTGTCTTGGCGCTGCTTGTCTTGGTTGTTCAATACGTTGCGGTTCTGCGCGTCTTGTCTCAGGTCGTGGCGTTTCAACTCTTGGGGTCACAGTTCTTGGGTTTTCTTGCCTTTGTGGCTGCGTCCTTTGTTGATCGACAGTACGCGGCTGTGACTCCCGAGTTTGATATTGCCTTTGCTGCGGCTCCCTCGATGGCATTGGCTTTGACTGCACGGGTCTCGATTGCGCGTCATTGCGATCCTTGTGAGTCGGCGTTTGTACCATAGTCACGGATCGACGTTCCTTTAACTCGGCCTGTGTTTTTTGATAACTCGGTACGCGGTTATCACGTTCTCGACTGGCGTTGTGATAGTCCTTATTGTCACGACTCTTATGACCCTGATTACTCATATTGCCCTGATTGTTATGGGTATCTTGGCGTTCTTTTGACTTCGAGTATTGGCTATTAAAGTGCTGCTTGCTGCCGCCAGAGTGTGAATCTCTACCGCGATATTTGTCTTCGTTGTAATAGCGTTGCTTCACGACGGGGTTGTGGTAACTCACGCCACGTCTATGCTCGGGTTTATGTTTCCAAGGCTGGGCACCATAACTGACCGTGTATCTTTCACGTGGGCGATAACGATGTGAATGGCGATAGTCGATCACCACCACTTTATGGTTGTGCCAGTGGAATGAACTGAAGAAGTAGTTAAAGGAAATATGGATGCCTGGTGACCAGTAGAAATGGTTATGACTCGGACGATAGGGATAGCCAGCATAGCCGCCAAATTCCCAATACACGGGTGGATAAGCCACACCCCAGCGCCATGTGCCATAAACCACGCGCGGATCATAATAGGGCACGTAGACGATTTCTCGCTTAGCGGGTTCTATGATGATCTGATTGTTGGCGCGGGTGATCGCCATGTTGTCCATGTCTGCTAAGCTGTTCGCTTTATCAGCCTGTTGCCTTAGGGATTGAATGCTGTTCATCACTTGGCCTTCATCTTCTAAGAAGGCTTCACCGAGTCTTTGAGTCCAGTCGAGATCTTCACTCATTTTTTGCAGCAGAGTCGGGAAGGCCAGCAAAGCTTTGACGCTCGGGTCCCAATCTTGATCTTCGGCCTGCGACATCAGTTGATCGACCGAGGATTTGGGGCGCTGGGTTAACCAACGCTGTGCCTGCACGATTTCGAGTGGATAAGTTGAGGCAATAAGTATGTGGGTCAATAAGCTATCGGGATACAGGGCAATAGGCGCCAGCATTTGTTCGAGTTCGGCTTGGCTTGCCGCAGCGCTCGAGCCTTGGCTCACAGATACGCCCGCAGCTTGTGCTGTGGTAGTGAAAGGCAAGGCCACTAATGCCGCCGTTAACACTAGCCAATTCCATCGATGTAGTCTGTTCATGGTTTGCTCCAATAATCCTGTTCGAGGATGTTATGGGCATCATAGGCGTTTGAATATGAACATAAGCTGAAAGCATTTTGCGGTTAAAAAGTTATTTTTAACCGCAATTTAGGTGGGAATTTAAATCTATGGTATTGAAAATAAATCATTAAACTGAGTGTACAAAGCTGATGCTGAACTTGGCGCCGCCCAAGGTTTCTGAATGTGAGACTGAAATTCTGCCGTTATAGCTGTCGACTAAATCGCGCACGATCGCAAGCCCAATACCATTACCTTGATGATAGGAATCAGCGCGAATACCGCGTTCAAAGATTTGATTTTGCAGTGCTTCACTGATCCCAGGTCCATCATCTTCGATGCAGATCAGCAATTGATAGGCATCGCCGGTCACGGTTAATTTAACCGTGGACTTTGCCGCTTTGCAGGCGTTGTCGAGCACGTTACCGAGAATTTCCGTGAGATCCGCTTCATCACCTTTGAATACTGCTTCGTCAGCCATCTCGCCACTGAGATTGATTTGCGGCTCACGATAAATTTTAGCTAAGGTGCGTAATAACTTAGCGGCGACGTCATCGACGCGAATCCCTAAATGCCACGAGGCTGCCGCTGCCGTTTGGGCGCGTTTCAGCTGGTGGCCAATAATGCGGCTGATCACCGACACTTGCTCGCTGGAGGCTTCGCTTAAGTCGGCCTGACTCTTGATCACCGCCAGCGGTGTTTTGAGGCTGTGGGCAAGATCGGCCAAGGCATTACGATAGCGTTTGCGCTGGGTTTGTTCGGTATTGAGCAAAATATTGAGCTGCCGCGCAACCGCTTGTAGTTCAGTGGGGTACTGACTACTTAGCTGCATCGACTTACCTTGCTCGACGGAATGTAATTCTTGGGTAAAGCGTGCCAATGGCCGCAGCGTCCACACTAGCCAGCTCAGTTGGAACACCAGCATGACGAACATGAGGATCAGCAGCCAAGTCCAAAGCTGCTGGTTAAATTGATCGATTTGCTGCTGAAATTCGCGCTCGTCCTTAATGATGTGAATCGTCACAGGCACGTTTTGATTTTGGCTGGCAAAACTGACGCTAAAGCTATAAATCAAATGGGGTTGTTCGGCGAGCTCGATTTGCTCAAAGTCACTTTGACCCGTTGCTGGGATGGTAAAATGCGGTGGTGGCACCATGCCCATAAAAGATTGTGAGTGCCACACGATCGTTTGTTTGCCGCTGGCATATTCAGTGGTCGCAATGGCATACAGCCCAGATTGAATGAGGTTAAAACGATTTTCGAGTACTAATTCTGGGATAGATATTTGTTTATTCTCGACTTCAGTCACCGCGAGTATCGAATAGACATAGGCGCTGAGTTCATTTTTGGTCGCGCTTTTAACTTGCTCGGTAAAGGCATCGTTTAAGGCGATGCCGATCAAAGGCAATAACACTAAGATAAACAATAGCGCGCTAATCACTAAGCGCGCTTTAAGGGAGTTCAATACTTGCCACACAATGGCACGTTTACTCATCGGCAGTTGGCTCTGGCGTTAACGCTTTTAGGCGATAACCTTGGCCGCGCAGGGTTTCAATCAGGTTGTATTGATTATCAGGATCGAGTTTTTTGCGTAACCTGCGGATAAAGACTTCGATGACGTTAGAATCTAAATCAAAATCCTGATCGTAGATGTGCTCTGTGAGGACGGTTTTGGATTTCACTTCGCCTTGATGCAGCATAAAAAATTCGAATAACTTGTATTCAGAGCCGCTGAGGTTAACCAGTTCTTCGCCTTTACGCACTTCTAAGCTGCTGGTATTTAGGCTAAAGGGACCGTTATAAATCAAAGGGCTGGCCTTGCCGGCAGAGCGACGGATCAGGGCTTTGAGCCGCGCGACCAGTTCTTGGGGATGGAAAGGTTTCGTCAGGTAGTCGTCGGCACCGGCGTCGAGTCCTTCTACCTTATCTTGCCAACTGTCTCTCGCAGTTAAAATTAGGATTGGGAAGTCGCGTTCCTGTTCGCGTACGCTGCGGATAAGCGCGATACCATCGAGCTTAGGCAAACCGACATCGATTATCGCCGCATCATAGTTGTATTCGAGTGCTTGAAATAAGCCTTCTTCGCCATCGCTCGCCACATCGATACTGTAATGGGCATCGAGCAGATGTTGTTTTAAGTTAGCCTGCAGTTCTAAATCATCTTCAACCAATAACAATCGCATAGTTAATTCCTCGACACTCGGCCAGTTGCGGCATCCACAGAGACTGAAAACACTTGGCCGTCATTATTGAGGAGCTTAACCCGATATCCTGAGCCGCTGGATTGCACGCTCAGTACCTTGCCTTGATATTGGCGTTGCACCATAGCCACAGCTTGATCTGGGCTATTGACCGCCAGACGGCGCTGCTCATTCTTCGCACCTTGGTTGCGATCATTCTGTCTATCATTGCCAGCCATGCTGCCAAAGGAGGCAAACAAGCAAGCGATTAGGGCCAATGTCAAACCAAGTTTCATATCTGGTACCCGCAATGTTCGGCGATCTTAAGTTAATGGGTGAGATGGATAACTTATCGAGTCGACTAAGAATACCTCATCACCTTAACAAACACATAGAGATCAGCCAATTGGTTGGCACAATTCCATCAAAATTAACTTTGGTAGTCATTTTGTTATGCGTGACAGAACTGAAGCTCTGTCAGCGAGTCTATTCCTATGCTCGCATTCAATATGCCCTAGTGTCGGCTAATCCAGATGAACTAAGGCTGAACGTATTGTCGCGCTAAGAACACTAAATGTTGATGTTCAGCTTATGTTCACCTTCATTGCACTTTAATGGCTCCAATTTGAACGGGTTATCCATGGGGTATTCAAGATGAACACACTCAATAAACAAGGTATGGCAGCCACAGTTAACAGTCAGGTTAACACCCATTTCGTTAAAGCAACGGCCATTGCCGCGCTGTTTTTAGCGTCCACTGTGTTCAGCGCTCAGCCCCGCGAACTGGAATCATCGCAAAGCTTAACGCCATTTACTGCGGCCAGTGTCGGCATTGCCAAAAAAGCTGAAAACAGCGAGCAAGCAGCCGAGCAGGAACAGCAAGCTTTAGCCCTGTTACAACAAGCTGCGCCCGCAAAAAATGTCACTGAAGCTGCCGCTGCAGCCGTTAAATCCTTGGCGCCCGCGTTATCCTCTAAAGCGCCGACGGCAAACCGCGTGCAACTAATGGGCGCCTCGCCGATGACGCGTGAGCAAGTCACTGCGAAACATGCGAGCCAAGGCATACCGAGTTCGAGCGCGACCAGTGAAGATCCCTACCGCGCCCCTGTGTATCACAGCTTTTCGATTTTTGATGCCAGCAGCCGTTTGTTCGAAGACTTTGACTACGATGGGTTTTATCAAACCTTTAGTGTGACCTTCGACGTCGATGTAAACGGCGCCTATCTTAATGAAAGAGCCGACTTATTTGCCGAGCTTTATCTCAGTCGTAATGGCGGCCCTTGGGTGCATTACTACACCACAGACGTGTTTACTATTTATGGCGATTCAACACAAGACGACTATGAAGTACTGACTACGCTCTACACGGGTTATGCGACGGATCACTATGATGTGTTGATTGATGTGTATGAAGTGGGTTACAGCGACATTGTCGCGACCATCAGTGCCGATGAAACCGATAGTTTGTATGCCTTGCCGTTGGAAAGTAGCGACCGAGACCGAGAACCTGAAGTTATAGTTGTCGAAGAAAGTGGTGGTAGTTTATCGGTATTGGGTCTGTTATTCCTCGGTTTGTGTGCCGGGCTGCGGATGAATCGCACTCGCGCCTAATCACCCTTATTTCTCTCTGTGTTTATCTCAGGTAAATAGGGCTAGTATGGACAGGTTAATTTAACTCAATGGAGATAAACATGATTGCTCAAGGTCAAACATTACCAGCCGCCACATTAAGCCAACTGACGAAAGATGGCATGGTGAATCACCAAGTTACTGAACTGTTTGCTGGTAAAAAAGTGGTATTGTTTGCTGTACCCGGTGCTTTTACTCCGACCTGTTCTGAAGCGCATTTACCTGGTTATGTGGTATTAGCCGATCAATTTAAAGCGAAAGGCGTGGATTTGATTGCCTGTGTATCAGTGAATGATGCCTTCGTGATGAAAGCCTGGGGTGAAGCGCAAAATGCTTCTGAATTGATGATGTTAGCCGATGGCGATGCCAGCTTTACTAAAGCGTTAGGCTTAGAAATGGATACAGCTGGTTTTGGTGGCGTGCGTTCACAACGTTACGCCATGATCATAGATAACGGCGTAGTGACTCTGCTGAATGTTGAAGAGCCAAAGGCTTTTGAAGCCAGTAAAGCCGAAGTGGTTTTAGCTGCTCTGTAATGATTCAGCTCCGAATTTAATCGGACATCAAAATAGATGGGAGCCTAGCCTGGGCTCCCATTTTTATTGGTATTTTAGTGGGTTAAGCGGCCCGCGACTGTGGTGCTAAGTTACCAACATCGGCAATGCCTAAACTGGTTTCAATGTCTTCGACGCTCTGCTGCACTTCTTGGGCAATGACTTCACTCTGTTGTGAACTGGTTTGCGCCTGCTCTTTTAAGCTATCCATAGTGCGCACAAATTGATCGAGATAATCGACTTGCTCCTTGGCATTGAGCGAGCCTTGTTTGGCGGTATTGGCCATGTCGCTCGCTTGATTTTGCACCGTTTGCGCCACTTGCCATAGGCTTTGAGCGCGCAGTTTCTGGCTGCTGGTGGCCTCTGCTATGCCATCGACACTCTCACTGAGGGCATGATTCGATTGGGTCAGTTGCTGCAGAATTTTCACGATTTCGTTTAAGGACACTTGGGTGCGCTGACTTAAATTTCGCACTTCATCGGCCACCACGGCAAAGCCGCGACCTTGCTCTCCCGCCCGCGCAGCTTCAATGGCGGCATTGAGGGCAAGTAAGTTAGTTTGTTCGGCGATATTGCCAATCACATCAATGATTTTCGACACATCCGTCACTGAGTTATTCAGGCTTTCAAGGGAAGCATGGCAAAGACCAACGGCGGTTTGTGTCTGCTCGGTTGCACTTAGCACTGCTTCTGCTTCGGTTTGGCTCGACTGCATTTGGCGCATGGTTTCGGCGGCGCTGTCTTCCACGAGTGCCGAAGTGTGGCTCACCTCATTGGCGAGGCTGCGGATATGTTCGGTCTGTGTTTGCGTATCGGCCACAATCGTCTGAGTGTGCTCTGTGTGCTGCGATAGCTGAGTAATGCGCGCCACCAGTTGGCTTAATGATTGAGAAACCCTAGTGATTTGCTGGCGCTGCGCCTCATCTTCCTGTTCAAATCTTTGCAGCAACTGGTTGAAATGACCTGCGATTTGGCCCGTCTCGCAGCGCCGATTAATGTCTAAACGCTCGCGGCTGTTCGATTCGCTTAATTTCATAAAGGCTTGGTTGAGACGTTTTAACGGTTTGACGACGCGGTTTTGCTGCAGGATTAAATAACCTATGGCAAACAAGGCCATGATGGAAACCATAGTGTAGAGGATCAGTTGTAGCTCATATTTCAGCTGTTGATTCTTTGCTGCTTGAGCCTCACCTAAGCCAATAAGCTGTTGTTCCACATTGCTAATCGCTTGAATGAGTTGGTCTTGCATCTCTTGGTTGGCTTGCAGCAATTGGTGGGTATTAGCAACTTCTTTATTGTATCGATTGGCGAGACTCAGCAGTTCACTACGGTCACTTTCGCCGACTTCAACCTGTTCCGGTTCGCTGGCACCGAGGGCAAATTCATCGGCTTCTTGCTGCTCATATACACCGATTAACGGCAGTGCGCTGAGTGCGTCGTGCCACGTATTGAGCTCTTTGCTGGTGCTGTCTAAAATGCCCTTGAGTTGCTGATTTTTGCTGATGAGGTAGCCATCGGTCAGCTGGGAAAGTTGATAGACGATAGAAGGTAAATCGCGGCTCAATTGCAGATATTGTTCGGCGACCGCAGCATTTGTGGTTAAGCCTTTATCGGCATAACTGCCCAGACGACGGTTATAGTCGAGCATTTCAGATTCGGCGTGGGCCAGCAGTTGCCTAGGATTGCCAGCGAGTTTACCCGCGGCGCGGTACTTGGTATCTAAATCTTGAATGAAGCTGCTTAAGATAGCTTGCAAGTCATTATCGGTAGCGCCCATGGTGTCGAGATTAAGCTCTGTGAGCTGGTTCTTAATGGCGCTGAGTTTAGTTTTAGCTTGTTCAAGTTGGCTAGAGTTGCCGCTGGCGAGATAGCCGTCGAGATCGCGGCGTACGCCGACGAGGAAGTCTTCTTGTATGCTTTGCAGTGTGAGTGTTTGTTGTTCTATATTTTGTCGCTGATCACTACTCCACAGCACTACAGCCGCTAATAATCCCGCGAGCAATAACAACAGGGCAGAAGCAGAGAGCGACAGCGTTGAAATTTTCATTTTGCAATCTTCATAATTGTCAGAGCCAGTTAACTGTTCTGAGTTTATGAATTTAGCGTGACATTAATATGACAAGCGCCCACATGAATGTCAGCGTTGTCATTTGATTTGCCGATATGTGATCTCGCGTTATTCCAGCGGCAGCCACACTTGGGCTCTTAAACCGCCTTCGGCGCGGTTGGAGAGGGTGACTTGCCCTTGGTGTCTATCAATAATCCGTTTGATGATGGCGAGACCTAGGCCTGAGCCGACACTGCCTCGGGCGATATCACCTTGGGTAAAGGGTTGAAATAGTTTGGTTATTTGCGACTCGTCAATGCCTGGACCATTATCTTCAACAGTAAAACCGATACGTTTGCCGTCGAACTGCGAGCTAATGCGGATCCAGCCAGAACCATAGCGAAAGGCATTTTCGACTAAGTTACTCAGTACTCGCTTGATGGCAATCGCTTGGAATTGAGCTTCGGGGCAGTCAGTTAATACTACTTCAATTTCGCCGGCGCGATTGGCTTCTGCTTGAGCGACATCTTGAATGAGTTTATTGATTTGCCCTAGTTCACGGCTGGTTTCCTGATCTTGGCGAATATACGCAATAAACTGGCTGATGATGGCGTCCATATCTTCGATATCGTTGACTATGCCATCTTTAAGATATTGATCTTCCTCAACCATCATCTCAGAAGCGAGACGAATACGGGTGAGCGGCGTGCGCAAGTCGTGGGAAATCCCCGCCATCAATAGCGCTCTGTCCTGCTCCAGTTGTTTCATGCTGTGCGCCATCTGGTTGAAGGCGTTAGTCACTTCGACAATTTCACTCGAACCATTCAGCGGCAAGGGGTCGGGGAATTCACCGCGGGAAACGGCAATCGCGGCTTTTTGTAGTCGCCTAAGTGGACGGTTTTGTTGGCGGGCAAACCACCACCCCCCTGCGACACTGAGTGCACCAATGACCATTAAATAGAGGGTGAGCGGCGAAAGGTCTGAAACATTTTGGCCGATAAGCGGCACTTTTATCCAAATCGAGGGCGCCTGTGGTGGACGGATCCAAATCTGCAATACACTGCCGTGGGTGACGCGCACTTCGGCGTCGCCGCCGAGATATTCCGACATTTGCGCCGACCAGAAACCATAGTAGGTCGCTTGCTCAATGCCAGCTTCACGCGCTTGCTGTTGATTGTAGATCTTCATGCCATCGTCGTGGACTTTGGCATTGAGGGCATCGACTATGGTTAAGTGTTCGCGGCCAATATCTATGCCATCGACAAACAGCAATTTGACTTGGCGAGCGATTAACTGATTGATTTGTTGGTAGCTTGGCTTAAGCACATAGACGGCAACCGTGACGTAAGACACCAGCTGATTGATCAGTAATAGACAACCAATCAGCATCACGGTTTGACTAAACGCGCTGCGAGGCACAAACCGCCACCAAAACTTAGCTTTCATCGGGGGCTCAATAACCGCAGGAGATTAAGATGGCAATGCGGCTCATCGACGCGCTGCACCATCGGGCACAAACACATAACCTAATCCCCACACAGTTTGAATGTAGCGCGGATTCGCAGGGTCTTTTTCGATTAAACGCCGCAGACGTGACACTTGCACGTCGATGGAGCGTTCTAGCGCCGAATAATCGCGGCCACGGGCGAGGTTCATCAATTTATCCCGAGACAAGGGCTCGCGTGGATGGGTAACGAGCACTTTAAGCACGGCAAACTCACCGCTGGTGAGCGCAATCGATTCGTCGCCGTGGTACATCTCACGGGTGGCTAAATCCAGCGAAAACTCACCGAAGCTGATCTGTGCTTCCTGCTGAGCGGGCGCACCGGGCACATCTTGGGTTTGGCGACGCATCACGGCTTTGATCCGCGCGAGCAATTCCCGTGGATTGAAAGGTTTTGGCAGATAATCGTCGGCGCCTAACTCTAGGCCAATAATACGGTCGACTTCATCGCCCTTGGCCGTCAGCATCACGATCGGAATAGGATTACCTTGCTGGCGCAAACGGCGGCAGATAGACAGGCCATCTTCACCGGGCAACATTAAGTCGAGCACGAGTAAATGGAAGTTTTCGCGTTCTAATAGGCGGTCCATCTGCTCGGCATTGGCCGCGCTGCGCACCTGATAACCTTGCTCCATCAGGTAACGCTCGAGTAACGCTCGCAGGCGCATATCATCATCGACGACGAGGATTTTCGAGGTTTCTTGTCCCATGGGATGTCCTTTAATTGCTCAGATTGGTGCTTATTCTACTGACGAGAAACAGTTAAGATTAACCAACTGGCTGAAATTGAAAACGAATCTGCCTAATATAGCCGCATTCAACCTAGGCGACTAGCTCACCTTAGTGGCTTGAATGCGATAAATGCTGACATTTATTGCCCAATGTTAATACTAAGCAAATGAAATTGCATGGGAATACTCGCGTTTATTCACGCCAAGGGTGAAATTGTAACTAAATGGGCATCAGCAAAAGAGGTGATTTAAAAGCCATTATGCACAGAGATGATTTAGTGAGTTAACTTTAGCGTCCAGTCTGAGTATCATCAGTCCAATATATTATCCCGCATCAATTGTGGTCGTTTAATCCAACGATTGAGTAATGAGTATGAAAGCGCATTTGATCACCCGACAGGGTTGGCAAACTTTAGATAAAGAATTGAAGTATTTGTGGAAAGAATATCGGCCGCAAATCACCCTTAAAGTCCAAGAAGCGGCGGCGCAGGGCGATCGTAGCGAGAACGCTGATTACACTTACAACAAGCGTTTGTTAAGACAAATTGATGGCCGAGTCAGGTACTTAGTTAAGCGGTTAGAAGAATTAAAAATCGTCGATTACTCGCCGCAGCAGGAAGGTAAAATATTCTTCGGCGCTTGGTTCGAGCTCGAAAATGAAGCGGGTGATCGCGTGCGTTACCGGATCGTCGGTAAAGATGAGCTCGATACTAAATTGGGCTACATCACCATCGACTCGCCCATGGCGCGTGCCTTAATCGGCAAGCAAGTGGACGATGAGGTGGTAGTGCAAACGCCATCGGGTCCAAAAGAGTGGTATATCAATCAGATCCGTTACACTCCTTTTGAAACCACTCTCGCCAGCGAGGCAGATTAGCGACAGGGTTGCCGCCGTGACAACCGCTGCGGTCGTCATGGGATGACGGGGAAAGATCAAAGACTCTGCTTTGACCTAGGCTTTAGCATGAAACATACGGGGCGCCTGTGGTATCTTTGGCGCAATAACGACTTACTTTACAGTTAGGCACGACACTTTATTTATGCAAACTAATGCACATAACATCGCTCAGATTATCGCTCAAGAACTGAATGTTCGTGAGCAACAAGTTGCCGCAACCATCACTCTGCTTGACGATGGTGCGACAGTTCCCTTCGTTGCCCGTTATCGTAAAGAAGCCACGGGCGGATTAGACGATACGCAACTGCGTACCTTGTATACACGTTTAGGTTACCTGCGTGAGCTGAACGACAGACGCCAAGTGATCCTGTCTAGCATCCAAGCTCAGGGTAAGTTAACGCCAGAATTACAAAGGGCTATTGACGACGCCGACAGCAAGACACGTCTCGAAGATTTGTATCTGCCCTTCAAACCTAAGCGCCGCACTAAGGGCCAAATCGCTATCGAAGCTGGGCTTGAACCATTAGCCGATGCCTTACTGGCTGACCGTAGCGCCGATGTCGAAGCCAAAGCGGCGGGTTATATCAATAGCGACGCGGGTTTTGTCGATGTGAAAGCTGTGCTTGAAGGCGCGCGTTATATCCTGATGGAGCGCTACGCCGAAGACGCGGAATTACTGCGTAAAGTGCGTGAACATTTAAGCCAAAACAGTGTGTTAGAAAGCCGCTTAATTGCAGGTAAAGAGAAAGAAGGCGCGAAATTCCGCGATTATTTCGAGCATACCGAACAGTTAGCGAAGATCCCTTCTCACCGTGCGCTGGCCATGCTGCGTGGCCGTAACGAAGGTTTCTTAGCGTTATCTATGAATGCCGATCCTGCTGCTGAGGCCGGTCAAGGTAGTTATTGCGAAGTGATTATCAGTGATCACTTAGGGCTGAAACTGGGCGATAGCAGCGTCGATCAATGGTTGAAAACTGTAGTGACGGCGACATGGCGCATTAAGATTGCGCTACAGATGGAAACCGAGTTTATTTCGCAAATGCGCGAACGCGCCGAAGCCGAAGCGATTAAAGTTTTCGCACGTAACTTAGGTGATTTATTGATGGCCGCTCCTGCGGGCGCGAAAGCCACCATGGGACTCGATCCTGGTTTACGTACCGGCGTGAAAGTGGCTGTGGTCGATAACACGGGTAAGATGTTGTGCCATGCGACGATTTTTCCGCACGCACCGCAAAATCTGTGGGAAAAGTCGATCCGTACTTTGGCGAACTTAGTCAAAATGCATAAGGTTGAATTGATTGCGATTGGTAACGGCACGGCATCACGGGAAACCGACAAGCTGGCCGCTGAGCTGATTGCCGCAGTGAAAGATATCCATCCACAGTTGACTAAAGTGATGGTCAGCGAAGCGGGCGCGTCTGTGTATTCGGCATCGGAATTGGCGGCGCTGGAGTTTCCTGATCTCGATGTCTCGATTCGTGGTGCTGTGTCTATCGCGCGTCGTTTGCAGGATCCGTTAGCCGAACTGGTGAAAATTGAGCCTAAATCTATCGGTGTGGGTCAATATCAACACGACGTGAGCCAAAGCCAATTATCGGGTTCGCTGGAAGCTGTGGTGGAAGACTGTGTAAACGGTGTGGGTGTGGATCTCAACATGGCCTCTGCGCCTTTGTTGTCGCAAGTGGCGGGTTTAAACAAGACGTTAGCGAAAAATGTGGTCGATTATCGCGATGCCAATGGTAAGTTTAAGAATCGTAAAGAGTTACTGAAAGTGCCACGTTTAGGGCCTAAAGCCTATGAGCAAGCGGCGGGCTTTTTGCGTATTCGTGAAGGTGACAACCCACTCGATGCCTCGTCTGTACATCCAGAGGCTTATTCGCTAGTGGAAACTATCGCTAAGACTAAGCAAGTCGAGTTGGCGAGCCTGATGGGTAACTCAGATCTACTGCGCAGCATCAAGCCTGAAGAGTTTATTACGGCGGAATTTGGTTTGCCGACCGTGACGGACATTTTGGCCGAACTGGATAAACCGGGTCGCGATCCCCGTGGTGAGTTTAAAACCGCTAAGTTTAAAGATGGCGTCGAAGAGCTTAAACATTTGAAACCAGAAATGGTGCTCGAAGGCGTAGTGACCAACGTGACTAACTTTGGTGCCTTCGTTGATATTGGCGTGCATCAAGATGGACTGGTGCATATCTCTTCACTGACCGACAAGTTTATCAGCGATCCGCACACTGTGGTGAAAGCGGGTGATGTGGTCAAAGTTAAAGTGATGGAAGTGGACGTTGAGCGTCGCCGTATCGGTTTGAGCATGCGTTTGGACGAAGCTATCGACCAGAGTAAGTCGCAGCAAAGACCGCACAATCCTGCCAGAACTCATAACAGTAAGGCACCACAGTCGACGAAACCTGCTGCGCGTCCTACGCAAAAGCAAGCACCTAAAGCACCTGCGAACGCGGCCATGGGCAATGCCTTTGCCGATGCCTTCGCTAAGCTGAAAAAGTAAGCGTTAACCGTTAAGACTCGGACTTAAGCCATGTCCGAGTCGACTTTTTTACATGTTACTCACAAAATTGTTGCATCAATGTCGTCTTAGGGAATATAAAGTCGGCATTTAATGCAACGTTAAGCAAAATCGGTTGTCATATCACAGCTTATTCACCGATTTTTTTCAAATTGACACTCCAACGCTGAGTGGCTCTTTATACGTTTTGGGGTAACACATGCAATCTGGTTTATCATCTCGCGGGCACAACAATGCCCATGGGCCTTTCCGCGCCATCTTTATTTTCTCGCTATTAGTGCTTTTTATTGCCACCGCGAGCCGTATCGCTTTAGGGCTGTGGCAAGCCGATCGCGTGGCCGCTGTGGATGGTTGGTCGCATCTCTTAATCCAAGGTTTACGCGTCGATATCGCTACCCTGTGCTGGTTATGGGGTATTGCTGCCTTAGGAACCGCATTGTTTTCGGGTGATCATTTTATTGGCCGTCTGTGGCAGCCGATTTTACGGGTGTGGTTAACTGTCGGTCTGTGGATCATCCTCTTTTTAGAAGCATCGACCCCTGCGTTTATTGAAGAATACGGTATTCGCCCGAATCGCCTGTATGTGGAATATCTGATCTACCCGAAAGAAGTGCTTTCTATGCTGTGGGCGGGTCGCAAACTTGAGCTGATCTTCTCCGTGCTATTAACTATCGGTACGCTTTGGGGCGGCTGGGTGTTAAGCGGTAAGCTCACTAAAAATCTACGTTTCCCGCGCTGGTACTGGCGTCCTGTATTGGCAGTGCTTGTTATCGCCATGACGTTATTAGGTGCGCGTTCAACCTTAGGCCATAGACCGATTAACCCTGCTATGGTGGCGTTTGCCGACGATCCATTAGTGAACTCTTTAGTCATCAACTCAGCCTATTCATTAGTGTTTGCCATCAAGCAGATGGGCAGTGAAGAAGATGCCTCTAAAGTGTATGGCAAGTTAGATAACGCTGAGATTATTGCGACCATAAGACAGGAAAGTGGTCGTCCTGAAAGTGCATTTACCTCAACAGATATCCCATCGCTAAGCTTTAACCAAGCCAGTTATACCGGAAAGCCAAAGAACTTAGTGATCCTACTACAAGAGAGTTTAGGCGCACGTTTTGTAGGGAGTTTAGGTGGTTTACCGCTGACTCCGAATATCGATGCCTTATCCAAAGAAGGTTGGTATTTCGATAATTTGTACGCCACTGGTACTCGTTCAGTGCGCGGGATAGAAGCTGTAGCGACAGGCTTTACCCCGACGCCAGCTCGTGCTGTGGTGAAACTGGGTAAGAGCCAAGTTGGCTTCTTCAGCATAGCTGAATTACTTAAAAATCATGGTTATACCACGCAGTTTATCTATGGTGGTGAGAGCCATTTCGACAATATGCGTAGCTTCTTTTTGGGCAACGGCTTTAGTGACATCATAGATCAGAAAGATTATAAATCTCCGGCCTTTGTGGGCTCGTGGGGCGCCTCTGATGAAGACTTAATGCGCAAAGCGAATAGTGAGTTTGAGCGTCTGCACAGCGAAGGTAAGCCTTTCTTTAGTTTAGTGTTTAGCTCGAGTAACCACGATCCATTCGAATTCCCAGATGATCGTATCGAGCTTTACGAGCAACCTAAGCAAACCCGTAATAATGCGGCGAAATATGCCGACTATGCGATTGGTGAGTTTTTCAAACTGGCGAAAAATGCGGACTACTGGAAAGATACGATTTTTATCGTGGTTGCCGACCATGACAGCCGAGTAGGTGGTGCGGATCTGGTGCCAGTGTCACGTTTTCGTATTCCGGGTTTAATCCTTGGGGATAATTTAGCGCCAAAACGCGATCATCGTATTGTGAGCCAAATTGATTTACCGCCAACACTTCTATCATTGATTGGTATTTCAGACTCTTATCCTATGCTGGGCCGAGATTTGACCCAGGTCAGCGATGATTGGCCTGGACGCGCGTTAATGCAATACGATAAAAACTTTGCCCTGATGGAAGGTAAAGATGTGGTGATCCTGCAGCCAGAAAAAGCGGCTCAAGGTTTCGAATATAACGAAAAAACTGAGCAGTTAACGCCTTATGCGCCAGCTGCGGCAGCGCTAGAGAAGAAAGCCTTAAGTTGGGCATTGTGGGGCAGTTTGGCCTACCAGCAAGAGCTGTATCGTTTGCCTAAATAAGCGTTAAACAGCATAAAAAATGCCGCTATTTTTAGCGGCATTTTTGTTTATTATTTTTGTTCATCTTGTGCGGGAAAAGATTAATCCCATTGGAATAAGTTAAATCCACGTCGACATGATAGATTCTTGCTCTGGCTGAGTCTGTTGTTGATAGAACTGACCAATACGTTGTCCAAGCTGTTGATAAAATTGAGTCGGTTCTCCTTGGAGCGATTGACGCGCCGCACTGCTGGTATTCGCTTTGGCGTTACTGCTGGCATAATTTGCCGCACCTTGACTGACCTTTAAGCGGATATCCTTAAGTTGCAGCGCCGCTTGACCGCGTGCAGCAATTTTAAGCGTCTTAGGTAACACCCGCTCGGCCACCACAAGGGGGGCTTTTTTCTCTTGCTGTTGTTGGCTTTGTTGCTGCGAGGATTGTTGTTGCTGCTGTTTTTCTTGAACTTGTTGCTGATTATTCTCGAGCGTTTTGGTTTGTTGTTGAGTTTGATCTGCTGTGCGTTCATTCTGCGGATTAAAGGCGCGTTCTTCATGACCTTTAGTGGCAGCTTGTGGGGGAATGACCACAGGTTTCAGTTGGTTGTCGACCCGAGCCGAGTCCGTCGCGACATTACTGGTCGCTAGTGGGACTTGTGGGTAGTTACTGACAACTAACATGGAAAATTCCTTGGTGCACTAATGGTTAAATACTAGTCATTAATCGCTCAAAGATAAAGCGTTAGCGTGTCTGTAACGCTAACCAAGGCATAAATACCTGCAAAAACTCCTGTTGATGGGAAATAAACGGCGCATGGGAGGCTTTGGCTAGCATCACATCTTCAATTTGCGGCGTGATCGGCATCTTAGGTTGTACGCGTTTGGGGACGAGTCCATCGAGTCGTCCCCAAATTCTAAGCCAAGGTTGCTGTAACTCTGTCAGTTGCGGCCTTAAGTCGATGTCGGTCAGCATACTCAGACCTTGAGTTAAGGCTCTGGCATCGGGTAACGGACGCGCAAGCACAAGATCGCGCAGTCGTTTGATATCTTCTTTGGCGGTTTCGCTGCCCATGGCCTGAATCGCTAGAAATCTCTCAATAGTTTTAGGTAAATTTTGCCAGAGTTGTTCTCTAAATTGATTAAGAACTTGTGGCGGAATGCCCGGCCATGCTTCGTCTTCCCTTGCCATAAAGCAAGGGGATGAGGCAATAGTAATCAAGCCTTTGATTTTTTGTGGATAACTCAGTGCTGCCTGAGTCGCCACGAGCCCACCGAGTGACCAGCCGGCCCAAATAGCGTGTTCTGGTAATGCGGCGACTAAGGCATCGACCCAAGCTAATAGATCACCTTCCACCATCTGACTATGGCCGAAGCCCGGCAAGTCGACATAGTGCACCCTATACTGAGACAGTGACTCATGTAATGGCGTAAACACAGCGCTATTGACTCCCCAACCGTGAAGCATCACCAGATCTGGCCCTTGGCCTCTGATTTCAATATGCAAATTTGCGTGGTTTGTGGATGTCACTTGGCTCACTTGAGTGCCTCAAAAATGGATTAGGTGAATGTATGCCGCACTTTGTCAAAAGGATTTGGCCGCAATCTGCTTTGCGGATAATGCGTTTAGGCTATCAGCTCGGCACAGGGTGGTTGGCGGGCAGTTTACCTAACCGTTGCCTGCTGTGCCACCAATCCATACCTATCCCAGAGACGGGCATTTGCATCGTTTGTCTTCAATCTGGCTTATATCATGGACCTATTTGCTTAGGCTGCGGTAAGTCGATGCAAATCGAGGTCGATTACTGCGGGGAATGCCAAAAGCGTCAGCCGCGTAAAGTCGTTGCCCCCTGCAGTTACCATCAAGGTTTAGGTGCTTGGATTGGCGCGATTAAATATCAGGGGCAACTTGCCGCTTTACCTGTGCTATGCCGCGCCTTAGTGGCGCGAATTAAGCTATTAGAACAGCAAGGATTAATAACGCTGCCCCAAGCGATAGTGCCAGTTCCATTGCATCCAAAACGCTTGCAACAACGGGGATTTAATCAGGCGTGGTTAATTGCCCATGAGTTATCACAGCTATTACAACTGCCATTAGTGAGCGAGGGATTAACGCGCCAGCAAGACACTCGGCCGCAGGCCGGACTTTCAGGTGCACAACGACGACGAAACTTACACGATGCCTTTATGTTAGCGGATGATTTTGCGTTCCAGCGTATTGCACTGGTGGATGATGTGGTCACGACAGGCACCACAGTCTCTGAAATTGCCCGCTTATTCGAAGCGCGATACGTGCATGTGCAGGTATGGTGTTTGGCAAGGGCAGAGGCGCCAGGCTTGTTGGATGATGTTGACGCTGTTTAAAACATAGCGGTCACATCATTATATCTATGTGTATGTCAAAATTATGTCAAAAATACTGAGTAAAAATGAGTAAGTTTTAATTCTGAGACAAGGTGTAAGTATCTGTATCAATAAGTTTTATTTATTAATTTTATTGATGTACCTTCCTATGTTATTTCGTTTGGAGGGTATTTATGGACGCTAAACAGGCGCTATCAAATGCAAATGCGGCATCTACGCTGAAAGATGTTATTCAGGCGATAAGCTATTCTTTGAAGCTGCATGGTATCTGTGGTTTCTGGTTTCAGGGAGTTCCACATTGTGCGTATGAAAATTACCACTTTTCAAAAGATACCAATCTGTTCTCTCCTACGGCGTTACGAAAACCTATCGCCAGTATAGCTTCTTCCCCTGTTGTCGCTGAATTACAGCGTTTTTATTTAAATCAGGTTGCAGCCAATGATTTCAATTTTGGATTTTCATTAGATACTTCAAAATCTTATATGTATAGATTCACGAGTGAAAAAAATGATAAGACCAGCCTACTGTTTAGTAAGCATAATATTCAAAGTGTTTTGAGCTGGCCCATCTCATGCCACACTAATCGTCATTGGGCAGGCCGCTTCATACTACTCAGCCATCTTAGCGACTCAGAGATAGCATTAGAGGGATTGGCTGATACTTTAAAGGAAGCCCAAAACAAGCTGTTTGAATGTAATAAACAATTGTTCAATCCATTTCTACAAAGCTCGCTACTTAAAGATAATGCGAGAGATATCCTGCTCATGGTCGCAAACGGCCTTCAGAATGACGAAATTTCAACTCAGCTCCCGATAAGTGTCAGAGGAGTTGAATATCATATGGAAGCTATGCGCAAGAAATTTGGGGCTACAAATAGAGCAAACTTAATCCATTTAGCCCATCAATATGAGTTGATCTAAATATGTTGATATTACTGGTTGAAGATAATCGACTTCTCTCTAACAACATCATTCAATATCTTGAATTGAGTGGCATAGAGTGCGATTACGCTTTCAACCTAGCTCAGGCTGATATGCTCATTAGCCAGCAGCAATTTGATGCTATTATTCTCGACCTAAATTTGCCAGATGGTGATGGGATTGAAGCATGTGAACGCTGGAAAGCACAGTGCATTACTTCGCCCATAATAATGTTAACCGCACGTAGCAGTCTGAATGAGCGCTTGAATGGGTTTGCTGTTGGCGCGGATGATTATTTAGTAAAACCATTTGCAATGGAGGAGCTCGTCGCGCGATTGAAGGTGGTTGCTCAGCGTCGTCCGGCGCCTCAAAGGCTAGTCATTGGTGAGCTAGAAATTGATTTTGGAAACCATAGGGTATATCGCCAAGGACAGCTTCTTGCTTTACCTAAAACAGGCTGGCAGATCCTTGTTTTATTAGCTCGGCGTAGCCCAGAAACTGTGAGTAGAGAAGAGATTGAGCGAACGATTTGGCCCAATAGTGCACCTGATAGTGATAGTTTACGCAGCCATATTCATCTGTTACGAAGGGTGATAGATCGACCCTTTGAACGACAAATATTGCATACGATTCGTGGAGTCGGTCTAAGCCTTAGGGATGACATCAATGCAAGCTCCTAAGCTTAGCCTCAAGCGGAGCTACCAAGTATGGGGTGTTATTTTTCTATTAATAACATTAGGTATTAATAGCTTTATACCACTGTGCATGATGTGTGCAGGTATGATTTCTATGCATGAGGTCACCATACATAATGCAGGGCAAGCTGCTGAGTCATTACTGACCATGGCGGAACATGCTCAACCGCAAAAACAATTACTTAATCAGCCGATTCTAAAAACTGATAACTTAACCGTCTATCTTAATTGGTCAGATATCCCTCCGCTGATTCGACAATTAAGTAATGATGAAGTCTTAACTGATGCGAATACAATTCTGTATGAGCATGCAGAAGGTCCCTTTGTTGATGCTTTAAGTGTGTACTACACACAGAGTGGCCAGCCACTCTATGTTTGGCTGCAGTACAGCGTTACCCATGACTTGCAATTTGCACCTAAAAACATGACTGCAATCTTGCTTCTCGTATTGATAACCTTCTGTGCAAGCGCAAGCCTTGCGTTTTATATGCAAAGTAAAGTGATTACACCTGTCCATCAAATTAGCCATGCGATTAAGCAGCATGATTGGGAGGGAGGAGGGAAACTTAGCTTACCGAAACAAGAATATGCTGAATTAAAGGCTATTGTTGATGCTTTAGATAACTCAATTTTACAACTTCAAGAGGCTCAGCAGCGGGAGCTAAATTTTCTGCGATTTGCTAGCCATGAATTACGGACGCCTGTTGCAATATGCCAGTCTTCATTCGAAATCCTCGCTTTACAACAAGGTGAACTCACTGGAGCGACTTTGTATGCTTCTCAAGCGACTGGACAAATGAAGTCTCTTATTGAAACACTGCTATGGTTAACAAATAAAGAGTGTTCCACCCTAGAAAAAGAAAGCGTAGCTCTGTCACCTTTACTTCTCAGTATTATCGAGGAGCAGCAACAAGTACATGGTCATGAGCAAAAAATACAGTTATTAGCTGATGATACTTGTTTGCTAGTTCAGCTCCAGCCTTTAAAAATAATAGTAAGTAATTTATTAAGGAATAGTATTGAACATGGTGGAGTCGATATTAATATTACTCAAGAAGGTCATTTTGTTGAAATTATTAATTCCTACAATAGTAACGGTCATAATGGATTCGGTTTAGGATTACTGTTGGTTAAACGGCTGGCAGATCAACTCGATTGGTTTTTTACAACATCATCAAAAAATGGCATGTTTATAGCAAAATTAATTATAACTAAATGACTTAAATATATTTCATCGATGTTTACTACATTTAACCACACACTTTTTAAATCTAACAGCGCCTTTGGGTCTAGATCACATAGCCTTCATGTTAGCTATAGTAAATTAATCCAATAAAGTTTATCAGGCATGGATAGTATTCTTTTTTTAAAAGAACATTGTCTCAAATAATATATGGATATGTGAGAGGTTTTATGTGTAACAAGAGTGTTATAACAGCTTTGTTTGGCGCGATTTTTGTCAGTGTTTCAGTATATGCTGATGTGAATAAGACTAGCGTAGATTTAGGTTATAAATTCTACACAAACGACACGAAAAATGATAACCCAGGCGTTTTTAATCAACCTTTTGTTAAGTTAAATCATCTGGGAATTGCAGATTGGGGATCCTATTTTGCTAATATTAAGTTAGAAAATCCTGCCGAACTCGCTGAAAATCAAAAAAACATAGATGGCAAAACTACAATTAAGTCGTTAATGATAATAGAAAATAGACTAGGTGACTCTCAGTTTAATTTTTGGACGCAAAACTTTGTATCAGCGAGTGAAACTTTAGTTGAGGATAATCTTTATTTTGGTCTTACCCATAATGCTAAATTTAAAGATTTATCATTAAATTATGGTGTTGGTTTGAACTATACATTTGGAAATTTTTCACCTACATCAGCGAAGTTTAACGATTTATCAGGCTACGCGGTCGTACTGAATGCAAAGTATCCATTTGACTTTTTGGGTTTTAACCACAGTTTAAGCTTAAATTATGAGGCTCAAATCGATAGGGATGAAGTACATCAAGAGCTTTTTTCATACAACAGTTATGGCCACCAAATCATAACAACTATACAAACAAAACTAACAGATTCAATATATTCTAAGTTGCATCTAACTCATTATGATAGTTGGGGTTCGCAATATAACGATGGGCTTGAGTATGGTATATCGATTGGTTATCAATTTTAACTATTAATCAGAGGGTCTGATGTTTTTCAAATATACGGCCTCATCTCTATTAGTGATCATTTCAAATATTCAATCTCTTTATAAAAGTTGATAAGGGAAGCAATAATGCATTATAAAAAATCCATGATAGGTCTTACTGTAACTGCGATAGCTATTATTGCTGGCTGCCAAGTTACGCATCAAATAATAAAAAGCCAAGGTACTGCTCAAGGTAAGCATGGCGAAGTGCAGGTCGAAACAACATTCAAAGACGGGCATATTGTTGCGATTGATGTACTTAAGCAAAAGGAAAATAAAGTCCTTGCAGGTGCCGTATTTAAAGATGTGAAACAGGCAATTATTGATAACAACTCTATCGAGGTTGATGGTATCACTGGTGCAACAGTGACGTCTAAAGCGCTAAAAGAAGCCGTGGGCAAGAGTATTGAAGCCGCAGGGGTAACACTAGTTGCTGTCGCTTCAGCTAAAAAAAGTGAAGCATTAACTCCTGCAGAATATACCTATGATGTCGTGGTCATTGGCTCTGGTGGTGCAGGCTTTAGTGCAGGCTTAGAAGCAATGGCCGCAGGCCGAACTGCCGTTATTATTGAAAAAATGCCAATTATTGGTGGTAACTCATTGATCTCGGGTGCTGAGATGAATGTTGCTGGTAGTTGGGTACAGAAAAATATGGGTGTGACTGATAGCAAAGACCTGTTTATTAGCGATACGTTAAAAGGTGGCGATTTTAAAGGTGATCCTGAAATGGTTAAGACCATGGTCGATAATGCTGTAGGGGCTGCAGAGTGGTTAAGGGATTACGTCAAAGTAGAATTTTATCCCGATCAGTTATTTCAGTTTGGTGGACATAGTGTTAAACGGGCCTTAATCCCTAAAGGTCACACTGGCGCTGAGGTGATTAGTAAGTTTTCTATTAAAGCTGAAGAAGTGGGCTTACCGATCCATACTAATACTAAGGCTGAAAAGTTAATCCAAGATCAAACGGGTCGAATTGTTGGTGTAGAAGCGACTCATAATGGAAAAACGATTACATACCATGCTAAACGCGGTGTTGTGATTGCTACGGGTGGATTCTCATCTAACATGAAAATGCGCAAAAAATACAATCCAGAGTTAGATGAACGTTATGGTAGCACTGGTCATTCAGGTGGTACTGGTGACGGTATTGTGATGGCAGAAAAAATACATGCAGCAGCTAAAAATATGGGATATATCCAGTCATATCCTATTTGTAGCCCAACCTCTGGTGCTATTGCCTTGATTGCAGACTCTCGCTTCTTTGGTGCAGTGTTAATCAACCAGAAGGGCGAGCGCTTTGTTGAGGAATTAGAGCGCCGCGATGTTATCTCACAAGCCATTTTAGCCCAACCTGGCCGTTATACTTATGTGTTATGGAACCAAGCTATTGAAGATGTTGCCCATACCGTTGCTATGCACCAAGGAGAGCTAAAAGAGTTCACTAAAGATGGCCTGATACATAAAGTTGATACATTGGAAGAAGCGGCGAAGGTTTTCGATATTCCAGTGGAAAAACTAGCATCGACTATCAAAGATGTTAATCATTATGCTGCTATTGGTAAGGATGAGGCTTTTAATCATCGCTCAGGATTGGTTGATTTAAGTAAAGGACCTTATTGGATTTTAAAGGCTACACCTTCTGTGCACCATACAATGGGTGGACTCGTGGTTGATACTCATACTCGTGTATTGGATGAGCAAGGAAATGCTATTCCCGGCCTATTTGCCGCAGGTGAAGTGACAGGCTTAACACATGGTACTAATCGTCTTGGTGGCAATGCCTACACTGATATTATTGTTTTTGGTCGTATAGCAGGACAAGAAGCGGCTAAATAAGTAGTGTTTTATGCCTAGCTTAAGCGACCTAATTGGGTCGCTTTTGTTTGTAAAGAATGCTTGTTTATTCGTGCATAATACGGTGTTTATAGTCTTATTTATGATGAGTAAATCGTGATCGCTATGGCAAAAATCCACAAACTTGCTACCCAAGGGACTACAAAGCAAAGGTGAGTCGGAGTATCATACGGCTAATTCTTACTAAAACACTCAGGTATCCCCTGACGGAGCAGGTTTTCATGATTACCATTTCCGATGCGGCTCAAGCCCATTTTGTTAAGTTGTTAGCAGATCAACCTGAAGGCACTCATATTCGCGTATTTGTGATCAGTCCTGGTACCTCGCAAGCCGAGTGTGGTGTGTCTTATTGTCCACCGGATGCAGTGGAAAGTGATGATATTGAAATCGAGTTCACTGGCTTCAATGCTATGGTTGATGAGAAGAGTGCACCTTTCCTTGAAGATGCCACTATCGATTTTGTGACTGACCAATTAGGTTCACAACTCACGCTCAAAGCACCTAACGCAAAAATGCGTAAAGTGTCTGGTGATGCACCTTTAGTCGAGCGTATTGAATACGTGATCCAATCTGAGATCAACCCTCAGTTAGCCGGTCATGGTGGTAATATCATGCTGGTTGAAATTACCAAAGAAGGTGTAGCTGTACTGCAGTTCGGCGGTGGATGTAACGGCTGTTCTCAAGTTGATATCACCCTGAAGGATGGTATCGAAAAACAACTGTTAGACATGTTCCCAGGTGAGTTGACTGGTGTACGTGACGTGACAGATCACCAACATGGTGAACATTCTTACGCTTAATCTTGTTGGTTGAGCTGAATAAAAAACGCGACCAGAGAGTCGCGTTTTTAGTTTTTACCCAAATAAAAGTCTAAGGTTAATCAGCTGCTAGTTATCAATCTGACTTCAAAAAGTCTTTGCTGAAATAATAGTGCCCAGCAAGCGTCAGGCTTCTGGCGATCATAAAGGCGCTCATCGCGGCCCAGAGGGCATGGTTGCCTTGTTCTGGCAATAATAGTTGCTGCAGTAAATACCATGTTGGGAAAAACGCGCCGAAGGTGGCGAGTATCATGCTATTACGCATCACTTTACCTTTAGCGGCACCTATGTAGACTCCGTCGAACAAATACGAGCTAAATGAAAGTAAAGGCATAAATATCAGCCAGATAAGATAAGTCTGCGCTGTGGCTCTTACCTCATTAATGCTGGTCAATAACGCGATAATATTACTGCCAAAAAGACTGAATATAACGCAGAACCCTAGCGCAGTAATGGCTGACCAGCTCCACGCTAAGATCACGGCTTCCCTCAATTGTTCCGCCTGTTTTTGGCCATAGGCTCGGCCGACTTCTGCCTCGGCATAATAGGCAATGCCATCGAGTGCATAGGAGATTAACAGCAGTAAATTCAATAACACGGCATTAGCGGCAACGGTATTATCACCCAGACCTGCACCATGGAATGTCATAAAGGCAAAAGCTGCTTGCAGGCAGAGGCTACGGATAAAAATATCTGTGTTGAGCCTCAGTAATTTGCCATAACCCGTCAGGGTGACATGGGGTAATAGTTGGGATAAGTGAAAATCGGCTTCGCGCTTGAGTTGCTGTAACACCATAGTGAGTGCGACTGCGAAAGCGGTGATATCGGCAAAGACTGAGGCGAGGGCTGCGCCTTTAACGCCCCAGCCTAAGCCGAGGACAAACACCACATCGAGAATAATATTGGCAAGGTTCGCTAATATCAGCTGCCACATGGCGGCTTTAGGTTGTTGTCGCCCTAAGAGCCAACCTAACATAACTAAATTGAGCAGGGCGAAGGGCGTTGACCAAATCCGTACCTGAAAATACTCGCGGCAATAACGTTCGACTTCGCTACTCGCTTCGGATAATCCTAAGGCTAAATTCAATATCGGGACTTGTAGTGCGATAACGCCTGCGCCCAATAACATCGCTAGCATAGCGCCTTGGACTAAGAGTTTGTGCTGGGCATGAAGATCGTCAGCACCAAAGGCTTGTGCGACCAAACCTGTGGTCGCCATACGCAAAAATCCCAATAACCAAATGATTAATGTGATAATCGTTGACCCGACGGCGACTCCCCCTAAATAATAGGCTTCACTCAGATGACCTATGACAGCCGTATCGACTAAGCCCAACAGTGGGACAGTGATATTGGAGAGTATCATCGGCAGGGCGAGGATGAGTAATTGACGATTTTTCGCGCCGTTGAGCATCAGGTCGAGCCAAGTTAATTTAGCTGTATTCATTAATTTCAGAGGTGTTCACATTATGGTTAAACGTGTGCTGTTGGCACTCATAGGGCTAATGACGTTTTCTGCCCATGCCGTGGTCATTCTGCAATATCACCATGTATCAGAGACCACTCCGGCGGCCACAAGCGTGACGCCCGCGCAATTTCGTGAGCAAATGCAGTTTCTAGCCGATGATGGCTTTAAGGTGATCCCGCTTTCTCAGGTAGTTGAAGCGATAAAGCAAAAACAAGATTTACCGGCCAAAACAGTCGCGATTACCTTCGACGATGGTTATCGCAGCATAGCCACGACGGCGCACCCTATCCTAAAGGAATTTGGCTTTCCCTACACCTTGTTTGTGGCAATTGAGCCGATTAAACAAAAGTTTACCGAGATGATGACCTGGGATGAGCTGATAACGCTATCCAAGGAAGGCGCCGATATTGCTAACCACAGTTGGGCCCACGAACATTTGATTCGCGCCTTAGAAAATGAATCACAGGCGCAATGGTTAACGCGGATAAAAGCCAATATCTTAGATACAGAAAAGGCGATTGCAGATGCCACTGGGCACAATTTCAAAATGCTGGCTTATCCCTACGGTGAGTACAATCAAGCCTTGCAGGATATGTTAACCGAGAACGGCTTTGTCGCTTTAGGGCAGCAATCGGGAGCCGCTGGGCCCTATTCGCCGTTAACGGCACTGCCGCGTTTTCCTGTTGCGGGACAATATGCTGACCTAAAAAGCCTTAAGGCCAAGCTATACAGTTTAAACATGCCTGTAATTGCACAGAGTCCTAGCGATCCTGAGTTAAAGGGCGGCCACTGGCGCCCAGAGCTTAAAGTCACCCTAGATATGAGTGATATCTCGGCTAAGCAAGTGATGTGTTATATCCAAGGCCAAGGTTCAAAACAGCCGACTTGGCTCAGTGAAACCGAGTTTAGTGTTCAAGCGGATTTAGCCTTACCTGCGGGGCGTTCGCGTTACAACTGCACTGCGCCGAGTAAGGCGCGCAATGGCTACTATTGGTTTTCTCAGCCTTGGTTAAGGCCAAAGGACGATGGCTCTTGGATCAAAGAGTGATCAACGGTTAGGTTTGTATTGCGCCACTATTTTTCTAAAATCGCTAATCATTTCATCATTTAACACCTGCGGCGGTTTGCCTAATGCGGCCGTAGGTTTAAACACTGCGACTCGCGTTCCCTGCGGCGACACCAACACATAACCCGCACTATGGTCGACTTGGTAGTTTTCCCCTTCACCGACCATGGCATAGGTCAGCCCTAAGCTGCGGGTGAGCGGAAAGATTTGTGTCTGCTCGCCCGTGACCGCTTTAAATTCTGGATTGAAAAAATTAACATAGGTCAGGAGTTTATCCGGTGTGTCCCGTTTGGGGTCGACGGATAGAAACACCACCTGCAATGGCGCAATTTTGTTTAGATCGGGATAAGCCGCCGCGAGTTTATTTAAGGTCGTCGGGCAAACATCGGGGCAAAATGTAAAACCGATAAAGAATAAGCTCCACTTTCCCTGCAAACTGGCGTTGGTAAAAGCCTGCTTATGTTGATCAACCAATTCAAATGGCGCTAATTCATAGGCCTGTGGATACAGAAATCCGCTCTCTAGCTCGATAGGTTTAGGGGAATTAAATTTCACCGCAAATAGGCCGCCAAGACCGAACAATAAAATGGCGATGATTAAAATTCTTTTCTGCATTATTGGCTCCATAACGACAGGTTAGCGCGACAAACGAGTTGCATACACTAGTTCCACAAATAGTGGTCGAGTAGTAATGCCATGAATAACAACATCAAATGATAGATAGAGAAGCGGAACACTTGCATCGCCAAGCCATCATGATCCCGATATTTAAGTTGCCACGCTTTATAAATAAATCCGGTGCTGAGTAAACTCGAGCAGACGAAATACACGGGCCCACACATACCAACCAGTACAGGTAATAGGCAAGCAATCGCCAGCAATACTGTGTAAAGCAAAATACAGGTTTTAGTAAACTCGACACCGTGGGTAACGGGCAGCATGGGAATATCCACTTTGGCATATTCGGCGCGTCTGTGAATAGCCAGAGCCCAAAAATGTGGCGGCGTCCAGGTAAAGATGATGATCACTAACAACAGCGCATGGCCGTGAAATTCGTTCGTCACTGCAGTCCATCCCAGCAAGGGTGGCATGGCTCCCGCAAGGCCGCCAATCACAATGTTTTGTGATGTCGCGCGCTTCAAATAGGCCGTATAAACCAAGGCATAACCAATCAAGCTGGCAAAGGTGAGCCAAGCCGTGAGTGGATTTACTAAGGAATATAAGACGATAAAGCCAAGGCTACCTAAGCTAGCGGCGAAAATTAACGCGCGGGTTGCCGAAATACGCCCTTTGGGTAGTGGGCGATTGTAGGTGCGTGCCATTAAGCCATCGATACGGCGATCGATCAGATGATTCAACGCTGCCGCCGAACCCGCCATCATGGCAATGCCCAGCATGCCTGCGAGTAAAGGTTGAACGGGCACAGCATGGGGCACGGCCAAACACATGCCGACTAAGACAGTGAGCAGCATTAGTGCGACCACTTTAGGTTTAGTCATTTCAAAATAGGCGCGCCATGTCACGCTGAACGTGGGTAGGCTACTGGTGATTGAGAGTGGTTTTGCCATCTTGGAGCCCTCGCTTAGGCTTTGCGCCATAAGAAATAGTTGATTGCGACTAAGGTCAGCAGCAGTAGTGCCGCCCCGCCGTTGTGAGACACGGCAATACCCAGTGGTAAATGCATTACTACGTTAGAAATACCTAAGCTCACTTGTAGGATCACTAACCCTACCAATAAGAGGCTTAAGGCCCTCATCCCAGCTGCGCCAACAAATAATCGATAGGCGAGCACGAGTAATAAACTCGCGGTAACGATAGCGCCAATTCGGTGGGCGATGTGAATAGTCATGCGGGCTGGGTAATCGAGTACCCCAAATTCGAAACTGTGGTGTTGGCCTTGGAATGGTGAAAAGGCCTCCGCTATTGCCAAGTTATCCACCCAGTTACCTTCGCAAATGGGTAAAGCGGTGCAGGCGAGAGCCGCATAGTTAGATGATGTCCAAGCGCCCAGCATAATCTGACCTACAAGAACGAATAGGCTCACCAGTGCCAGCGGTGCCAGATTGCGGGCATGGTTTTCGCTATTAAAGATCCGCCGCGGTCGGGTTCGCAGATAGAGGAGTAACAATAGTGAAATCAGGCTGAAGCCACCAATAAGATGTGACATCACCACTATGGGCATGAGTTTCATCGTCACTGTCCACATGCCGAGTGCCGCTTGAAAGAGGATCAATAGCACTATGATGAGCGGCAATTTTTTCGGTGCTTCCGGCGTTTTCAAACACAGCACTAAGATGAACAATACTAGTAAGCCAAGTCCGCCGGCGATATATCTGTGGATCATCTCCAGCCAAGCTTTTTCTGGGTGGATATCATGACCGGGGAATATGGTTTGTGCATGGGCGATTTCATGGTCTTGGGTGGGCACCTTGATATGGCCGTAGCAACCCGGCCAGTCGGGACAGCCAAGCCCCGCATCCGATAGGCGAGTGTAAGCGCCCATTAAGATCACCAACAAGGTAAAGACTAAGGTTAAGCGTAGGACCCAAGTTAGCTGCATCAATCTACCCTCGACAGTTTTAACAACTTACGCAGATCCGCAACCAAGGCTTTGCCTTGAGCTAAATGCGCTTCTCTACCCTGCACTTGGGGATAGCGCAGCACTAAGCTGCCTAAGGGATCGACTATGATCAGCTGCTGTTCATCTAGCCAATAGTTTAAGCCAGCATTGGCGGGACGTGTGTTGAAGTGAAAGGCGCTTAAAGCATTGAGATCGCTGTCGGGATGGGTGAGGATCAGCGGTTCGACTCGTGCCTGATCTGGCCCTAAAGCAGTGTGGCTTTGACGTAAAATATACAGGCGTTCGCGGCAAGCATCGTCGCATTGGGCGGGCAGTAAATACAGCAGTTGCCATTCTTTGGGATTGGGATTTTCAACCCCAAGGCTGGCATAACTTGTCTCAGGATTGATCAGCTCGCCATGATTAGTGGCGCCGCCGTGGTATAAATTCAGGCTCAGCACTAGCTTGGCTATCACCACGGGCGCGATAAACGCCAGCAACAACAAGCCCAATGCTTTGTGTTTAGATTTATTCTGGGAGTTCATGCTTGCTCCTCTCATTCAAATTATCCCTAATTTATTGTTTTATATTTATTTAGTTTTTATTTGTGTCTTGCTAAGTATGGTACGAATTTCCCTACTCGCTCCTTGAGTTTGCGATTGTTTCGGCACTCTGGCGTTTTACATATTTAATCCCTTGCCACAACATGAGCCCAGCAAACACGGCTGCCATCGAAAACCACTGCAGCGCATAACCCCAATGTTTTTGCGCAGACAGTGGGAAGGGTTGCCAAGGATGCGGCAAGGCGAGGGCGGGTAGCTCATCCGGTTGCAGCACTGCATCTAGTAAAGGGTGGCCTAACAGCTGCGCCATTTCCGGTATATTGAGATTTTGAAAGCGAATATTTGTCCCTGTTTCTGCCATTAAAGCCTGGCTCAAAGGATTAATTTGCTTTTGATAAAGCCTTCCTTCGATATTCAATTCACCGCTAAGTGGGCTGATGTGGGGCAACTCATCACGGTGTGAACTGGCAGCGACAAAACCTAATTCGACCAGTAACCAAGGTTGACCCGCAGTCACTTGCAGGGGCTGAAAGGCTAAATAGCCAACTTGGCCCTGATAGATTTGATTATCAAGCAGCCATATTTGCGAGCTCGCGGGTGTGGCGTGCACTTGCAGTCGATAACCTGTTACGCCTTCCTTATCGATTTTGAGTTGGAGCTGCTCAAAACTTAATGGCAGCAAGGATTGTCTTGCCTCCATTTGGGCTAACAGCATGGTTTTTTCTTCGCCGCGGGCTAATTGCCATAGACCCAACTTGACCAACATCACGAATACAGCCACAGTCAATATCAGTAAAAAAACCGTTAATTTATTCAGCAGAACATAAGGATATTGCATGAATACCCTATTCATTTTTAAATTGGTCTTAGTTCTGCTGTTGCTGTTCATCATTTTTAATCTAGGTAGAGCCTTGTTTATTATGGTGAGAGGTGACAACCAAGTGCCTATGAGCCGTTATCTTGGTTGCCGCGTGATTTTCTCGGTACTCATTATTCTGTTGCTGCTGGTGGCCTTAGGGACTGGATTAATTAGCCCCAATCCCACGCCTTACTAAAGCCTTAGAGTACGTAGACGAAAATAAACAAACACAGCCAGACCACATCGACAAAGTGCCAATACCAACTCCCCGCTTGGAAAGCAAAATGCTTATCCGCGCTAAAGTGACCCTTCAACACTCTGAAAAACAACACTAATAAAAACAGAGTGCCGAGCGAGACATGCATGCCGTGAAAGCCAGTTAAGAGGAAGAAGGTGTTGCCATAAACCCCTGAGGTCAGGGTGAGCCCCATTTCATGGTAGGCATGCATATATTCTTCGGCCTGCAAGGCAAGGAAACCCATACCTAAAAGTATGGTGATCCCGAGCCACAGTGTGATGGCCGAGCGCTTGCCTTTCTCTAGGCTGACATGGGCAAAATGTAAGGTGACTGAGGAGGTCAGCAGCACGATAGTGTTGATTAACGGCAGGCCATTCCACGGCATCGCTTCGGTTTTGGTGCCATCTGGCGTAGTGAGCAACGGCCAAACGGCTTCGAATTGTGGCCAGAGTACTTCGTGGGTCATGGCATTATTGGAGGCGCCACCGAGCCAAGGCACTGCGACCATACGGGCATAAAATAACGCACCAAAAAATGCGCCGAAGAACATCACTTCTGAAAAAATAAACCAGCTCATACCTTGGCGAAAGGATCTATCCATTTGGTGCGAATAAAGCCCAGTCATAGATTCGTTGATCACGGTTCTAAACCAGCCAACCAGCATAAAGAGGATCACGGCGATACCCGCTAGCAGGATATAACCGCCACCCGATGCGCCCGATTTTAGTTGATGGACAAAGTGCCCTGCACCCAAGGCGATTAGAAACAATCCTATAGCGCCAATGATGGGCCAAGCACTTTGGGCGGGAACATAGTAATTTTCATGTTTTGTGGTCATTTTGCAGCTCCTTGCTCTATGGCAGACGCTAACTGCTTGTCGGTAATGTCGTAGAGGGTGTAAGAGAGGGTCAGAGTGTGGATGGATTCAGGTAATTGAGGATCCACAAAGAAAATGAGCGGCAACTCAGCGCTTGTCGAAGCCGCTAAGTGCTGTTGGTTAAAGCAAAAACATTCCGTTTTATTAAAATATGCTGCGCCTTGGCCGGGTGATATTGAAGGTATCGCCTGACCGACCGTGGCTCTGTCTGACACATTGCGTGCCAAAAATGCTGTGTGTATCAGTTCGCCGGGGTGAACTTCGAGCCGCTTGGTTTGCGGCTCAAATTTCCACGGCATACCCGTTTGCACTTGGGAGATAAATTCCACGGTGACAACACGACTAGTATCTATGGTTATCGCTTGATAACTACTGGCAGTATTGGAGGTTTTACCGTTAATCCCCAGCTTCTCACACAGCACATCGTATAGCGGCACCAGCGCGAACCCAAAACCAAACATACCAATACAGCCCATGACGAGCATGCTGATAAGCTTTCGATTTGACTTAGGTTTTTCTGGCTGGTGATGGTTCGTCATTTCATTTCACCTCAGGTGGTGTCGTGAAGGAGTGATAAGGCGCTGGGCTTGGCAATGTCCACTCTAAACCCTCGGAACCTTCCCAAGGTTTAGCGGGGGCTTTTTCGCCGCCACGGATGCACTTGATCACTAACACTAAGAAAATCAATTGCGATAAGCCAAAGGCGAAGCCACCAATCGAGACGATTTGATTAACATCGGCAAATTGAATCGAGTAATCGGGGATACGCCTTGGCATACCAGCTAGCCCAAGGAAATGCATAGGGAAAAACAGTACGTTGACCGAAATCACCGAACACCAGAAATGCCATTGTCCCAGTCGCTCGTTGTACATGTGCCCCGTCCATTTAGGGAGCCAGTAATAGGCCGCCGCCATGATGGAGAAAATCGCCCCAGTCACGAGCACATAATGGAAATGCGCCACCACAAAATAGGTGTCGTGGTATTGGAAGTCGGCTGGCGTAATGGCGAGCATTAACCCCGAAAAACCGCCAATGGTGAAGAGTATGATAAAGGCCACGGCGAACAACATAGGGGTTTCGAAGCTGAGTGAACCGCGCCACATAGTCGCGACCCAGTTAAACACTTTCACCCCCGTTGGCACCGCAATCAACATAGTGCAATACATGAAGAACAGCTCGGCAAACACTGGCATGCCTGTAGTGAACATATGATGTGCCCACACGAGGAACGACAGAATTGCAATACTGGCAGTGGCATAAACCATTGATGCATAGCCGAATAATGGTTTTCGGCTGAAGGCGGGTACTATGGCGGAGATAATGCCAAAGGACGGCAAAATCATGATGTAGACCTCAGGGTGGCCGAAGAACCAGAAAATATGCTGGAACATCACAGGATCGCCGCCGCCTGCGGCTTCGAAGAAGCTAGTGCCGAAAAACTTATCGGTCAGTACCATAGTCACAGCGCCCGCGAGTACTGGCATCACAGCGATCAGCAGGAATGCTGTGATAAGCCAAGTCCACACAAACAGCGGCAGCTTCATCCATGTCATGCCGGGCGCACGTAAATTCACTATGGTTACAATCACGTTGATTGCGCCCATGATCGAACTTATCCCCATGATATGAATAGAGAACACGAAGAGTGCCGTGCTGTCAGGACTATAAGTGGTAGACAGTGGCGCGTAGAAGGTCCAACCAAAGTTAGGTCCACCACCTTCCATAAACAGCGAGCTGAGTAGGATGGTAAAGGCGAAGGGTAAGATCCAAAAACTCCAGTTATTCATCCGTGGCAGCGCCATATCGGGCGCACCAATCATCATAGGGATCAGCCAGTTTGCGAGCCCTGTAAAGGCTGGCATTACCGCGCCGAATACCATGATCAGCCCATGGACTGTGGTCATTTGGTTAAAGAAGTTGGGTTCGACCAATTGTAATCCGGGCTGAAACAGTTCAGCGCGGATCACCATGGCCATAGCGCCACCGGTTAAAAACATAATGAAGCTGAACCATAAATACAAAGTACCAATGTCTTTATGGTTGGTGGTTAGCACCCAGCGCATGATGCCCTTTGGCGCACCATGATGATGGTCATCATGGGCTGCGGTTTGATCTTGAGTCATTGTGCTCATCATAATCCCCTACTGTCCATGGCTTGCGATATCAGCAGGTTGCACTGTATCGCCGGTATTATTGCCCCAAGCATTACGTTCATAGGTAATGACGGCCGCGAGTTGCTGTGGACTTAATTGTTTGCCAAATGCCTGCATCGCCGTGCCCGTTTTGCCATGTATTACTATGTCGATATGATTAGCAACGGGCCCAGTGGTGATAGCGCTGCCCACCAGTGATGGGAAGGCGGGGGGTATTCCTGCTCCCGTTAATTGATGGCAGGCTGCGCAAGTGGCGGCGTAGACAGTCTCACCTTCGGCCATTAGAGCATCATGGCTGAGTGTGGGGAGGCTGGCGGGATCGACAACTGCAACTGGCTCAGGTTCAGGCGCGGGAGTTGGGGTCGTATTGGCTGGCGCTGCAGTAGATGCTGGTGTGCCAGCGCTGCCGTTCATATGCTCGTTAACATCTTTGGCCTGCACAGCATCGCCAGTATTATTGCCCCATGCATTACGCTCATAGGTAATAACGGCGGCCATTTCTTGTGCCGTCAATTGCTTACCAAAGGCTTGCATGGCTGTACCCGCTTTACCGTTAATCACGATTTCAAGGTGATAACTGAGCGATCCCGTTGCTATCGGGCTGCCTTTGAGGTGTGGAAATACGCCTTTTAAGCCTTCGCCATTGGGTTGATGACAGGCTGCACAGTGGCCTAGGTACACTTGCTCACCTTGGGTCATAAGCTCTTCTTTACTGAGGGTCTGTGCTAATGCGGCTTGAGCTGCGGCGGCCGCAGCACCTGCGGCTTGTTTTTGTTCCGTCACCCAAGCTTCAAACTCGGCTTCGGGTAGGGCTTGCACTACAATGGGCATAAAACCATGGTCTTTACCGCAAAGCTCGGCGCATTGACCACGGTAAATGCCGGGTTTGTCTATGCGCGTCCAGGCCTCATTGATAAATCCTGGGTTGGCATCTTTCTTCACCGCAAAAGCGGGAACCCACCATGAATGGATCACATCTTCAGAGGTCATCAGGAAGCGAATTTTGCGGTTTATCGGTAGCACGAGCGGCTTATCGACCTCCAATAGGTAGTGCTCACCCTTGGTTTCGGTACCGTCGATTTGTGCTCTAGGGGTTGCGAGTATGCTGTAAAAATCAATGTCTTGATCGAAATAGCTGTAGTGCCATTTCCATTGGGAACCTGTGACTTTAACGGTGAGATCGGCATTGCTGGGATCTTCCATCGCAATTAAGGTTTTTGTCGCTGGAATCGCCATTAAGATCAAAATGATAAATGGCAGAATCGTCCAAGCGATTTCAACTTTAGTGCTTTCGTGAAAGTGCGACGCGACAGCGCCTTTGGATTTTCTGTGATTGATCATGGCGTAAATCATCACGCCAAAGACCACAAGGCCAATGGCGCAGCAGATATACAAGATGGTCATGTGCAAGTGATAAACCTTGCCACTGATCTCGGTTACGCCAGGGGTCATGTTGAACCGCATGTCCGCGGCGGCCAACGGTGGTGCGAATAACACCACGAGTAAACAATACAACAATTGCTTCACAAGACTTCTCCTCTGCCAATTGCGAATAGCAACTACAAAGAAGAGCAACACAGTAAGTCTCAACTCTATGCAAACTCTTCAGTTCCCAAAAAAGCGTTTTTGACTTCAACGTGCGTTGGCGGCTGTTACTTTTAATTAAGTATTGTTACTGCTGGTATTAGCCACGCTGGCACATACGACTGAAATAAATCTGTTCTCTATTTTTAGTGGCATTTTGAACTCGATTACGGCTCGATTTATTTGCCACGGGCGGCGATATATCATCGCCGACTAAATCAACCATACTTGCTGTTTAAATATTGATCAAGATCACTTATTTATCTAATTGTCTGAAAAATTGCCAAAAAAAAGCCTCACATTCATAGGCGAGGCGGCTTTCAAGGTAAAAAAATAAATGAATATTTAATGTACAGCGCTAAAAAAAGATTGTTGGCCGAAGAGATTGCCTTGCTCAATGCGTACGTCGCCATGTAAGTGACTGTTTACGTCTTCAAGCACTATGCCCATGGCGCGGGCACTTTTAGCCACGATTTGCAGGCGACGATTATCGCGTGCATCCAGTGATTGGGTCCAAGTAATAACTGCACTGGACGTACCACTTGTTAAGGCTTTTTCCATCGCCCACAGGGTTTCGACTTCATCTTTAGCGTGCACCAGCAAGACTCTGTCCATACGCACGCCTGCATTGGCGAGCATTTGTTTGTAGCCAATGCTCGGTGGGTTGATGAGTACTAACCAACGACCCTGTTGGCTTAACTGGGCGAGTTGCGCACTCAAATGGATTAACTCTTGGCGGCCTTGAGTCTTAGTTGGCATGCAGGCGATAGGTGCGTGGTGCCAGTCATAGTCGGCATCACGGACTTCATCGAGCCACAAGCCCGGATGGCGGGGTGCATTGCCAAGTAGTTTGTTCATAGCCAATCTCCATTACGGATCACACCGACGGCGAGTCCTTCAATTGTTAAACTTTGATAGCCTAAATCCACTTTTATCGGGGAATAGTCTTCATTTTCGGCGTGTAGATAGACAACATTGCCTTTTTTTTCGAAACGTTTAACAGTGACATCGTCGTCGACTCTAGCGACAACCACTTGACCATTTCTAGCTTGTTGTACTTTATGAACAGCCAGCAAATCTCCTTCGAGAATGCCGATATTCTTCATGCTGTCGCCTTTAACCCGCAGTAAGAAATCGGCGGCGGGATGGAACATGCTCGGGTCGACTTGGTAGTACTGTTCAACATGTTCTTGGGCAAGAATAGGTTCGCCAGCAGCCACTTGACCGATAAGTGGTAAACCTGTTTCAGTTAAATCTTCGACTTCCGCAGGTAGACGAATGCCTCGCGATGTGCCCGGCATGATCTCAATGCAGCCCTTTTTCGCCAACGCTTTAAGATGCTCTTCAGCCGCATTGGCGCTCTTAAAACCTAAACGGGTCGCGATTTCTGCCCGAGTGGGTGGCATGCCAGTATCGGCAATATTTCGTTTAATTAGCTCTAAAATTTCAGCTTGGCGTGGCGTCAAAGGTCTCATGGTGTTTCCTGTTTTTCTATACAGTTACTGTTAGTATATACAGTATTATTTGCAGCGCAAGTATTAACCACTTTTTAGCTATGTAGGAGAGAATTAGCGAATATTACCCATAGTCTGGTATTCTATCGGGCTAGTAAACGTACTTAATTGCATAAGAATAATGCCTAAACACGACTCTCTTTGGTTGAAATCATTACGCTGGATCCAAAAACACTTAGTGCACACTATTGTTGTGCCTCAGGATCCCTTTGCCGATCTGAATCTGGATGCCTCCAGACCCCTTGCTTATGTGATGAAAACGGAATCGCTGAGTGACATCGCTGCCCTGAGTGAAATAACGGCAAAGTTAGGACTACCGAGCCCCTATGAGCCTTTAGTGGCGAATGGTGTGATTGCGCCTCGGGTTGTCTGCCTCCAGGGGCGTAAGCCGCTGTTTGGCGAGCGTGCCGGTAACGAGCCTTTCCTCGAATGCTTTATGCGTTTGTTAGCCGTGCATAAGGAGCGCCCTGAATTGGATATTCAACTGGTGCCCGTGAGCCTGTATTGGGGCCGCACACCAGGGAAAGAAGACGACACTATGAAGGCGGCTGTGTTTGAGCGGGAAAACCCGACTTGGCTGCGTAAGTGTCTGATGATTCTGTTCTTAGGTCGACATAACTTCGTGCAGTTTTCGAATGCGGTATCCCTGCGTTATATGGCCGACGAGCATGGCACCGACATGGGTATCGCCCATAAGTTAGCGCGGGTCGCGCGGGTGCATTTCCGTCGTCAACGCAAGGTGATGACAGGGCCTGTGCTGCCAAATCGCCAAGCACTGTTTCATTCGTTGCTCAAATCTGAATCGTTGCGTAAAGCGATTCAAGAAGAAGCCGTCAGTAAGAAGATTTCAGAGACCCAAGCGCGCGAGACAGCTATTGAGTATCTCGATGAAATCGCTGCCGATTACTCAGATAGTTTAGTTCGTATTGCCGAGCGTTTCTTAACTTGGTTGTGGAACAAGCTTTACAGCGGGATCAACATTAAAGGCGCCGAGCAAGTTCGCCAGCTGCACCACGATGGCCACGAGATTGTTTATGTGCCTTGCCATCGCAGCCACATGGATTACCTGCTGTTATCGTATATTTTGTACTATCAAGGTATGGTTCCGCCGCACATTGCCGCTGGTATTAACCTCAACTTCTGGCCCGCTGGACCTATGTTCCGTCGCGGTGGTGCCTTCTTTATCCGCCGTAGTTTTAATGGCAACAAGCTGTATACCGCAGTATTCCGTGAGTATTTAGATCAACTGTTTGCTAAAGGTTATTCGGTGGAATATTTCTCCGAAGGCGGCCGCTCACGTACGGGGCGTCTATTGGCGCCCAAAACTGGCATGATCGCTATGACGATGAACAGCGTGCTGCGCGGTATCGAGCGTCCAGTCACGCTAGTGCCTGTGTATTTAGGCTACGACCATGTGATGGAGGTAGCGACTTACCATAAAGAATTAAGCGGTAAGAAAAAGAAAAAAGAATCTGTGTGGCAAGTGTTTGGCGCGATCCGCAAACTGGGTAATTTCGGCCAAGGTTATGTGAACTTTGGCGAGCCCATTACCCTGCAAAACTTCTTAAATGAGCGTGCGCCAAACTGGCGTAATGAGGTAGCCGATGATCCTGAGCAAAAACCGAGTTGGTTAACGCCAGCGGTAAACGTGCTAGCGAATCGAGTGATGACACGTATCAATGATGCGGCGGCAGCGAGTTCAGTGACCTTGACGAGCTTAGTGTTGCTGGCGACAGATCAAAATGCCTTAGAGCGCAGTCTGTTGGAGCGTCAGCTTGATTTGTATCTGACCCTACTCAAAAAAGTGCCTTATACTGCTTACACTTCGGTTGCCGAAGGTGATGGCAAGCATCTAGTGCAGCAAGGTTTAGAGCTGAACAAGTTTGTTGTTAGTGCCGATCCTTTAGGAGAAATCGTGTCTATCGAAGCGAGTCAGGCTGTGTCCATGACTTACTATCGTAACAATATCATCCACTTATTTATTGTGCCGTCATTAATTGCGAGCTGTTTAACGCATAATGAGCAGATCCCGCGTCAGCAAGTGGTGTCAATCGTTGCCGATTTTTATCCGCTACTGAAAGCAGAACTCTTTATGGGCATTAAAGATGTACCTGCCTATGTCAACCAAGTGCTGGATTTCTTCATTGAACAAGGGTTAGTGGTCGAGACTGATACCTTAGCTGTCGTGCCAGAGCACACTAGCCAACTATTATTGTTAGCCAGTTCAGTGAGCGAGACCTTGCAACGCTATGCGATTATTTTCAACCTGTTAGCGAACAGACCTAAGATGGAGCGCTCAGAACTTGAGTCTGAGAGCCATCTACTTGCCCAGCGTTTAGGCGCTTTGCATGGCATTACTGCGCCTGAGTTCTACGATAAAAAACTCTACGGCACCTTGAGTGTTAAGCTCAAAGAATTGGGCTATCTGGCAGATAACCAAGATAAGTCCAATATCAATCGCATCCGAGATCAAGCCAATAGCTTATTACGTCCGTCAGTGAGACAAACGATAGTGGCGAGTGTCACCGCGGAGCACACAGTTTAATGGCAAATCATATGAATGCGGCTAAGCATAAGCCCGCAGGTAAGTCCTTGCTCGGTGGCGCCATGATTATTGCCGGTACGACCGTAGGTGCTGGGATGTTTTCTCTGCCCGTGGTCGGTGCAGGTATGTGGTTTGGCTATTCGATTTTAATGTTATTAGGCATTTGGTTTTGCATGTTGATGTCGGGCTTATTGTTGCTCGAAACCAATTTGCATTTCGAACCCGGTGCCAGCTTCGATACCTTAACTAAGCAAACCCTAGGGCAGTTTTGGCGGATAGTGAACGGCGTTTCTATCGCGTTCGTGCTGTATATTTTGACCTATGCTTATATCAGCGGCGGTGGTTCGATTGTAAACCACAGCTTGCAGGGCATGGGAATTGAGTTACCGCAAAGTGTTGCAGGGCTAGTGTTCGCCATAGTGTTGGCGAGCATAGTGTTGATCAGTACTAAAGCCGTGGATCGTATTACCACGATTATGCTCGGCGGTATGATCATTACCTTCTTCCTCGCTATCGGCAACTTACTGATCGAAATCGATGTGACTAAGTTGCTCGAACCCGATGGTAATAACAGCTTTTCACCATATCTGTGGGCGGCGCTGCCCTTTGGCCTTGCCAGCTTTGGCTACCACGGTAACGTTCCCAGCTTAGTGAAGTATTACGGCAAAGATTCCGCCACCATTATCAAGGCGATTTTCGTCGGCACCTTTATCGCGCTGGTGATTTATGCCTGTTGGTTAGTGGCGACTATGGGCAATATTCCCCGCAGCCAGTTTATCGATATTATTGCCCAAGGCGGCAATATGGGTGTCTTGGTGGGCGCTTTGTCTGAGGTGATGGCGAGTAGCTGGTTAAACAGCATGTTGACCCTGTTTGCTAACTTGGCCGTGGCCTCATCTTTCTTAGGGGTGACCTTAGGTTTGTTCGATTATCTCGCCGACTTGTTTGGTTTTGACGATTCACGCTCGGGCCGGATGAAAACCGCGTTAGTGACCTTTGTGCCGCCAACGATTTTAGGATTACTGTTCCCCGACGGCTTCTTAGTGGCGATTGGTTTTGCGGCATTAGCGGCGACTGTGTGGGCGGTAATCGTCCCGGCGCTGATGGCCTATAAATCACGGCAGTTATTCCCCGAGAGCACAGGTTTTAGAGTGATAGGCGGTACACCGTTAATTATTCTTGTGGTGTTATTCGGCATAGTCACGGGTGCTTGTCATCTGCTCGCGATGGCAAATTTATTGCCGCAATATTCCTAATTTGTTTCGATGATTTAAGCCCTCTGCATGAGGGCTTTTTTGTATTTGGCCATTGAGTTTTAATCCTGAAGATCTTTTTTATCCCGACACTGGACAGAAGCCCGAACTCAGGCTTAACTCGAATGATTGTAAAAATGAAGGAGCCAATGATGAAAATTACTCAGTACGCACAAGGACATGCATGTTGGGTTGAACTCGCAAGCCACGATTGGCAAGCTGCTAAGGCATTTTATCAAGCGTTATTTGGTTGGGACTCAGTTGAAATGCCTATCCCAGAAGGTCATTTTTCGCTATTTAATTTAGCAGGTGATGATTTAGGCGCCATGTACCAAATTCCTGAGTCCGAGTCGCAGATCCCCAGTCATTGGCGTGTCTACTTTGCCGTGGATGATATGGATGCCAGCATTGCAGCGATTCAAGCTGCGGGCGGCCAAGTGCACATGGGGCCGCATATTGTGGGAGATGCGGGGGTGATGGCGCAGGTGAGCGATCCGCAAGGCGCACGTTTTGCACTGTGGCAAGCGAAGAACCATATCGGTGCTCGCCGTCAGGGTGAACTCAATACCCTTTGCTGGGTTGAACTGGCTTGTAAAGAACCATGCGCTGAAGAAGCCTTTTACTGCAAAATATTCCCTTGGACTAATACGCCCAGCGATATGCCAGACATCGAATACTCTGAGTGGCAAGTTGATGGGCAATCCATCGGCGGTATGATGACCATAATGCCCGAATGGGGCGATATCTCTCCCCATTGGCTGCTTTATTTTGCCGTAGCCGATTGCGATGCATTTGCAGAAAAAGCCCAAGCATTAGGCGCACAAGTATGCATTCCGCCTAGTGATATCCCCGATGTGGGTCGATTCTCTGTGATAGCTGATGTTCAAGGTGCCACCTTTGCGGTGATCGAGCTTAATCAGATGTAAGGCCATATTTAGGACGAGTCATATTTAAGATTAAAAACGGCGACACTCAGTCGCCGTTTTTACTCGTCTAACCATTTGTTTAATTAGCATTATCAATCATGATTGTCTCAGGGCAGGAGCCTCTGCCTGCTTTACTTGCTTTGGCGAGTAGACTAGGTAAGGAGTCTGAGGCTTTAATGACCTCGGGCAAGTTAATGCGGATTTCACTCAGTAATCCCTTGCCACATTCTAGGCTCATTTTAACGTGAGCACCTTGACCAAAACTGCTGTCAAAGCTTTGGTTTAGTTCACTTTTACTGACACTCTTACCTATGTTGTCATGAATATACTTTTGCACCCATGCCGAGGCGTTTACGGCTTGGGTCAGCTGGGCTGCCAGCAAAAAGTACTCGTTAGGATCTTGGCTACGGCAAGTGCCGTGTTTCCACCATTCGTGGCGTTCTAAACAGGTGCCATATTGGGCGCTTGGCATGACTTCTTCTAAATTTTTGCGCACCGATGGGTTAAGTTCAAGCTCAGGATAAGTACAGAAATCATTCGGCTGCAGTTTGACTGTGCTGCAATAGCCATAACGTGTGCCGCATTGTTGTTTATTCGGCCACAGTCCGTGCAGGCTGAAGTGTTGCCACTGGCTCGATTCAGGCGTTTGGTTGAGGGCGCGGCATTCGGCTTTGCGGCGGCCATAGAGTTCACAAAAGGTACTTTGCCAGCTTAAGGCCAGCACGTTGGCGTCAAATTCACCGCCGATTTGGCATTGATCTCCTTGGCGTTTCTCTGGTGTGCCATGCTCTTTAAGGCTATCTCGGCTTTTGGCTTTAATGTCCGATGCCGTGGTGGTTTGCGCGGGTTCTACCGCTGTTGCAGGTGTCGATACATTACTGCCTGCTATATTAGATAGATACTGACCACAATCGCCACTAATCCACCGCATGGGAGACTTCACTGCGTTGGTGCGCACTCGTAGCCAGTCAGGTTTGGCGCTGTTGCCGAGGATTTCGAGTACCGGATAGCGCTCACCAATATTGCTCTGCCATTGATCTGGATTCGTCTGCTTATTTTTCGATTGAAATAGCTCACAGCGTTTATCGGCAACAAACTCACCGGTCGCGGGCGCGGCAAAGGCAGGTGCTGCTGAAATCATTAACGCAGCGCATAAACCGAACGCCGCAAATAATGCACGCGATAGGCTTTTAAGGGAAAGTGCTTGCGGCCATATCCGGCGGATGGTCATACAAAATGGCTTAATCATGTGATGGAATCCTTTCTGCTGCAGTAAGTCGGGTCAATCCTGTGGTGCGCTAAGTTAATGGTACACATAAGCGTTATAAACTAAGAGGCTTATTTTATTGATAGCGAATACCCATGTCATTATGGTGTCATGCATTCGACTTATATTCAGGTTTCTACTTGTGAATATAAAGAGGTTATTCGTGCGTAAGGTAATCAATCTAAATGCTGTTTTGTTATCGTCTCTTGTGGTGCTATCGGGTTGTAATTCTGACTCTGACGACACTAATTCTACACCGATTGAACCAGCTGGGCGTTGGTTAAAAGGTGACTTACATGTACACACTGCGGTTTCGCAGGATGCTCGCGAAACCCAGTCTGATATTCTGAAGTGGGCCTTTGATGATTTCGGTTTAGACTATGTTTCCTTATCGAATCATATGCGTAATAACAGTCAAGATAATGATGATAACGACGTAGGTGGTTTGCTTTATTACGATGCCTTAACTCAGTATGAAATTCCTGGTCTAAAAAAGGCCATGCCTAACTATGAGGGCAAAATTGCCTATTCGAGTTTTGAGTGGGATATGCCAACCCATGAGCACTTTAATATCGGTATTTTAGGTGATGAAGCTAAAGTCTTGTCGGCGGTTAAAACCTTCGAGTACAGATTTAGTAGTAAAAATGATATTGCCGACTTTGATCCCCAAGATGTCACTGCTTGGACTGCTGCGGGTGATACCCGTCAAAACCAGACTCACGAAGATGCCGTTGCGGCGTTGAAATGGTTAGAGACTCATTATCCCGATAGTAGCTATGGGATGTTAAATCATCCTCGTCGTTATTTAACGAGTTATACGATTCAAGATGTTAGAGAGTTGAACGATGTAGCGCCGAATGTTTTCTTTATGGTTGAAGGTCTCGTTGGCGGGCAGTTCAGTGGTAACCGTGGTGACTATGGTGAGCGCAGTAGCGGCGTGTATGGCGGCGTTGACCCAGTCGTTGCTCAGGTCGGTGGTTGGTGGGATGCGCTATTGGGTGAAGGCCGCCAAATTTGGAATATGGGTAACTCAGATATCCATTTCAAAACACGAACACCCTACGCCAGTAGTTATTATCCCGGTGAATATGCGAAAAACTACACTTGGGTCGATGGCAAAGATACTACGGCGCTGTTAAAGGGGTTACGCTCGGGCAATAGCTTTTCTGTGTTTGGCGATTTGATTGATGACTTGGATTTTAAGCTTGAAAGTGGCAATAAGAATAGTGTCACCATGGGGCAAACTTTGGTAGCGAAAGCGGGTGACAAGTTAACGCTCACTATTCGCTTTAAAAGTCCGGCATTGAATAATAAAGAGTCGGATATCGGTAATGAAGCTTATGCAGGCATTAACCCTAGTGTAAACCACATCGACTTGATCGCAGGTAATGTGGGTCAGCGTGCTGAGCCTGGAACAGCGGCTTACGCAAAGGAAACAAACGATTCAACCTTAGTGGTCAAAACCTTTACCAGTGCAGACTGGCATAAAGATGCCGATGGCTACTACAGCATGAGTTACAGTTTTATTGCGGATCAGCATCAATACTTCCGTTTGCGTGGGACTAATCTAGATTACAACCAAGCTAACCTGACGGAAAAAGGTAATCCTTTAAAATCAGCTGTGATTAATCAAGCCGAAGATGAATCGGTTCAGGCTTGGTATAACAAGATTAATGATCGTAACTATAACGACCTGTGGTTCTATTCTAACCCTGTGTTTGTTAACACGACTAAATAACCCTCTTTAAAGGCGGTTGAATAAAAAATCCCCCAAACTATTATGGTTTGGGGGATTTTTTTATGCATGAATTATTACTGAACCGCGTCTTTGTTTAATTTACGCGAGTAAATCAGTAGATAGAGTGCAGGCAGGACAAACAGCGACAGTATGGGCGCTGTGACCATACCGCCTACCATAGGTGCGGCGATTTTTTGCATCACATCGTTACCCGAACCCGCGCCCCACATTATGGGCAGTAGGCCGAAGAAGATGGTCGCCACTGTCATCGCTTTGGGGCGGATCCGCATAACGGCGCCTTCAATCAAGGCTTCTTTCAAGTCATTGACGCTGTGGTAATTATCTTTCTCTTGCCTGTGTTTGATGGCGTTATTGAGGTACACCAACATCACCACCCCAAACTCGGCGGCGACACCCGCTAAGGCAATCATACCGACAGCGACGGCCACTGAGATGTTGTAATCCAGCAGATACAACAACCAAGTGCTGCCGACCAATGCGAAGGGGAGGCTTAGCATAATAATGCTGGCCTGAATGGTGGATCCGAAGGTCATCATCAGCAGGATGAAGATCACGGCTAACGCCATAGGGATCACTTGTTTAAGCTTAGCATCGACCCTTTGCATATATTCGTACTGACCCGCAAAGCTATAGCTGTAACGGGGCGGGACGACGAGTTCGGCGTCTAAGGCCGTTTTCGCGCTGGCGATATACTCACCGATAGAGGTGCCCTCGATATCGATAAACACCCAAGAGATTAAGCGGCCATTCTCGCTCTTTAACATAGGCGCGCCATCGTTGATTTCGATGTCGGCCAAGTTACGTAGCGGCAGATAATGCCCTGACTTAGTGATCACGGGCAGCTCGCGCAGTTTCTCAATATTGTCGCGCAGCTCACGGGGATAACGCAGGTTGATAGGATAGCGTTCGGCGCCTTGCACCGACTCGCCAATGTCCATACCGCCGATGGCGTAACGCACCACATCTTGAATATCCTGCAACGTCATACCGTAACGTGCGGCTACATCCAGTTTCGGACTGATATCGATATAACGCCCGCCGCCACTTCGCTCAGCATAAGCCGACTTAGTGTGCGGCACTTTGCTTAAGATAGCTTCAATCTTAGTGCCTAGACTTTGTAACTCGTTAACATCAGCACCGGTGATCTTTATGCCAACAGGGGTTTTTATTCCCGTCGAGAGCATGTCGATACGGGTCTTGATAGGTTGTACCCAAGCATTGGTGAGTCCCGGGACTTTTACGGTTTGCTGTAGCTGGGCAATGATGCCGTCCAGCGTCATGCCTTCACGCCATTCCTCATGGGGTTTAAGCATTATAGTGGTTTCAAGCATGGTCAGCGGCGCGGGATCGGTCGCGGTTTCGGCGCGGCCTACTTTGCCAAACACGCGGGCTACTTCGGGCACGGTTTTGATTAACCGGTCGGTTTGCTGCAACACTTCAGCGGCCTTACTGGCACTGATGCCGGGCAATGCCGTTGGCATGTAGAGTAAATCGCCTTCTTCGAGTGCGGGCATAAACTCGCTGCCCATGCGAGTCATAGGATACCAAGCGCTGGCCAGCGCGACTAAAGCTAACATCAGGGTGACTTTAGGGAATTTAAGTACCAGTTTGAGTGACGGTTGGTAAAGCGCGATCAAGAAACGGCTGATGGGATTACTGCGTTCGCTGGGGATTTTGCCGCGAATAAAGTAACCCATCAAAATCGGTACTAAGGTGATTGATAAAAAGGCCGCCGCTGCCATGGCGAAGGTTTTAGTGTAGGCCAGTGGCGCGAATAATCGACCTTCCTGCGCCTCGAGTGCAAACACAGGTACAAAGCTTAAGGTGATAATAATTAATGAGAAAAATAGCGCAGGGCCGACTTCAATCGAGGCCTCGGTGACGATGCGCCAATGCTCTTTTGTATCGGGTTCGCGCTCATGTTCCGCTTTAAAATGCTCTAAATGCTTGTGCAAGTTTTCGATCATCACAATCGCGCCATCCACCACAGCGCCGATAGCAATGGCGATACCGCCAAGGCTCATGATATTGGCGTTTACACCCATCTTATTCATCACAATAAAGGCGATAAGGATGGATAGCGGCAGGGTGATCACGGCCACGAGTGTCGAGCGCGCATGCAGTAAAAACAGCAAGCAGACTAAGCCGACCACCAACATTTCTTCGACGACCTTGCTAAATAGGTTGTCGACGGACTTAAGAATCAAGTGAGATCTGTCATAGGTGGGGATAATCTCCACCCCATCGGGTAAACCTGCCTTGAGTTCTTCGAGTTTTGCTTTCACCGCATCAATTGTCGCTAGGGCGTTTTCGCCGTAACGCATCACCACAATGCCGCCAACGACTTCGCCTTCGCCGTCGAGTTCGGCAATGCCGCGGCGAGAGGCTGGGCCTTTACGCACAGTGGCAACATCTTTGAGGGTTAAACCTGTGCCAGAAGGGCTAGTGATGCCAAGGGGGATTTCACGGAAATCCTCTAGCGTCTGGCGATAGCCTTTGGCGCGCACCATGTATTCAGCTTCGGCCATCTCGATCACTGAGCCGCCCGCTTCGCTGTTCGCTTTGTCTATGGCTTGTTTAATGGTGGCGATATCGAGCTTATAGATCGCCATTTTATCGGGCTCGAGCACTATCTGATAGGTTTGCTCCATGCCGCCGACAGTGGCGACTTCAGACACGCCCGCTACGCTTTGCAGCTCTAGCTTGAGATACCAATCCTGCAGACTCTTGAGTTGCGATAAATCTAAATTGCCGGAGCGATCGACTAGCGCATATTCAAACACCCAACCGACGCCAGATGCATCGGGGCCGAGGGAAGGTTGCACATTTTGTGGTAAACGGCTGCTGATCTGACTTAGGTATTCAAGCACCCGTGAGCGAGCCCAGTAAATGTCGGTGCCATCTTCAAAAATCACATAAACGTAGGAGTCGCCGAACATGGAATAACCACGCACGGTTTTGGCACCAGGTACAGCTAACATGGCGGTCGACAAGGGATAAGTCACTTGTTCTTCAACCAATTTTGGCGCTTGACCAGGATAAGGGGTTTTAATGATCACTTGCACATCGGATAAATCCGGCAGCGCATCGAGCGGCGTTTTGCGCAGCTCCTGTACGCCCCAAACAGTGATCATGATGGCGATAATCAACACCATAAATCGCTGCCTGATGGACGCCTCGATAATATATTTCAACATAACGCGCTCCTAGTGCTGATGACCGCTGCTTAAACGCATTAAACTGCCCTTGAGGCTGGCTTCAGAGTCGAGTAAAAATTGCCCCGAAATCACCACACGTTCACCTTCATTCAGGCCTGAAATAATCTCGGCCTTGCCTTGGCTCATCATGCCGACGGTTACGGCCTTGGCAGTAAAGCTGTCGTCGCTTTGCTTAACGATTACGCGGTTTTCTTTACCCGTTTGGATTAAAGCTTCCTGCGGGATCACAAGCACATCTCTATTCGGGCCACCAAATAGTGAGACTTTGGCGAGGGTTTTAGGTCTTAAATCGACGTCGTTATTGTTGAGCACCACTCGTACTCGCAGGCTGCGAGTGACAGGATCAAGTTCAGGGTAGATGTAATCGATTGTGCCTTCGACGCCGCTGATATTCATGGCGGGGACGGCGACTTCGGCCTTCTGACCTTTGGCAATCCAGCTTTGCTCATTCTCAAATACGTCGGCAATCACCCAGACTTTAGACAGATCCACCACAGACATGACTTCGGTTGACGGTTGAATATACATGCCATCGCGAACATCGAGGGCTTTCACTATGCCGTCTTCTTTGGCGTAGAAAGGTACCCGATATTGGGTTTGATGTGATTCCGCTAATTGTTTGATTTGTCTGTCGTTAAAACCAAGGAAAGATAAGCGTAAGCCCGCATTACGCACCAAATCTTTGTAGCGACCTTGGCCGTTTGCTTTAGCTGTGTCTATCGCAAGCAGGTAGTCATCTTGGGCGTTGATTAAATCGGGGGAATAGATCTCGTAGATCAGTTGATCTTTCTTAACGGTATCACCCACGGATTTGATCATCAGTTTTTCAATCCAGCCGGTAACACGGGCATGGATATGGGTGATTTGGCTTTCGTCATAGTCGATTTGACCGACGGTTTCGACAAATTTCCACAGTGTGTCGCGTTCAACCTTGGCCACCTTTAACGCCAACGCTTGTTGCATGCTGCCGGATACATTGATGTTGATTTCTTGGGTATTACCGCCCGTTTCGACCTTTTCTAAGTTCATACCGCAGATAGGGCAAGTGCCGGGTACATCACTGATAATGTGGGCATGCATAGGGCAAACGTACTTGATTGTTGTCACATGATTTTGGGCTTTAACTAAACTGTCGGCCTTAGGTGTTGGGGTATCGAATACCTGACTCGCAGCTTTGGCGGCAGAGGTTTGCCCATGCTCAGAGGTTTGGTGATCTGCGGCTTGATGCTGTGCATGCTCGGCCGTAGGGTTCGCGGCATCAAGTTTCTCAACTAAAAACATATTGCACTTAGGGCAGCGACCGGGCTCATGGCTGATCACTTCGGGGTGCATAGGGCAAGTGTAGGTTTTCACTTGATTTAACGGGTTATTTTTAGGCGCAGTGGCGGATTGTGTCGCTGCTGCTTCGGTCGCAACGGGTTCTTGTGTGCTCGCCAGTTGGGCATGGCTCAGCCAAGGCGTACTGATGAGTAAGCTACTCAAGATCAGTACGGCCTTAGGGGCCTGCTTTTTCGCGGTATTAAATTGGTTCATATGCCTCATCTCCAGCCTAGCTTAGTGGTGTTCGTGCGCGTTGTGCATCGCACCTTCAGCTGTTTTTGCTTCCGTCGCTTTTGGCTCTAAGTCCATGCCACATTTAGGGCAAGTATCGCCTTTATTGCCAGTCACTTCGGGGTGCATAGGGCAAACATAGGTTTGTGCTTGTTGCTGAGGATTTGCATTGTCGTGTTGATGTTCGTGCGGCGCAGCCGTGGCAAACACGCTAGTGCTGGTCAGCAAGAATGCGATTAAGGCGAGATTAGTTAGTGTTTTCATATTATTCACTCCATCGGATTAACTGCCGAATATGAGCGCATAAACGTCTGTGAGCACAGGGGTTCAAAGCGGTTCGCTTCGATAGACGGATTGATGCCAAAACTTGGCATTCGGCTCAGTTATCAACGTTTTGCTAGACTCGGGTGCACGATTTAACGATAAGGCACCACAATAAACGGCTAAATTTGGCGTTAGCTTAGGGCTAACTGAATTGTCGTTTTAGCTTGGCTTCTTGAGGGCGATTTGCCCATTAAGCGCAAAGTAGGCCTAGGCTATCGGAGGTTTAAAGGCCGAAGACAAAGAGATCGAGTGGAAATGAGGCATAGGAGTGGCCATTGCAGTATCGCTCATGCTCACACTTGGCCAGAGGTGTGGGCTGAATAGAGTGCCAGCGACTGAAATCGTCAAACAATGACCACAATCATTTGAACATGATGTGGTGCCATCACAGCAATGCTGTTTCGCGCCGGGAAGCATTTTATCGTTGCAGCAATCCGCGTTGGCCATTGAATGTGAGTCAGAAGGGTTCTCAGTGTTCATCTGCATCATGGCAGCATGGTGCATTTGGGAGGAAGCTTCATGATTCATCGCACTCATATCCATAGTGTGTGGCACCATGGCGTGACCATTAGACACAACACTTTGCCCGACGAGTGCGAGTAAAGTGAACATGACTAAAAAGTAACGACCGAGTGTGTGATGCATAAGTATTCCAAATGATGAACGGCTCGATTCTAGCATAGAGGCATTATGCTGTAATGATTTAACTCACATTTCAGCACATGCCTCAGATTAAATATTTTGCTTATCTAAATTAGAATGCAGGATTGCTGACGAGCATTTTCGCCATCAGTTGGCTGTGGTTTTGCAATGGGTATTCGCCCGCTCTATCACCATTAATACTGAGTTGAATCGTTGGATATTTAATAAATTGGCGCGCTTCAGTTTCAGTCATTATGTTTGGCGGCGTGATTTGGTAACTGTCATTTGCCTTTACATCCAGCACTAAATAAAGCGGTTCTGATTTAACCCAGTTGCCATTATCATCGGCGCGATAATCAAATATATCCTGATATTTTAGCTCGATCAGTACTTTTCCCGCGGTGAGTTGAATAGGTTTAAAGGGTGTCGCTGGTTCACCATTGATACTGATAACACTGAGCGCCTCTGTACTTTTTAAGCTGGCGGCTGTCACTGTGGTGCTACTTAATAAGGCACCGATAACGAAAGTAAGGCCTAGTAAGCTTTTGTTCAATAAAGTGGTTTTCATAATAAACTCCAAAAATTCTCTGTACCTAGTTGCAGTGCGAATATGCAGCGGCGCAAGCTAAGGTGTTTAGTCGGTTTTACGTTGTAAAAAACGAGTGACGTTTACAGTGAATAGGAGTTAGGAGGCGGTGTGGTGAGCCCGAGGTCGGCAGTTTGCATCGCCCAGCCTTGGATGGCAATACGCTTGCTTGCTGGGTTGGCGAAGGACAATTCTAGCACTGCATGCTCAAGGTAAAGTGATGATAGACAATGGGTTTGACAATGATTTGTCATACTATCTTGGCAGTGTTGCAAGCAATCGGATGCAGCACAATCTGGCATGGTGCAGTTCATTTCTGCATCCATCATCAGCATGGTTTGACTGCTGTGGCCATTAATGTTGGCTGAAGTTGGCATAGCACTCACCATCGCCGATTGGGCGATTAGCGAAAATAACACTGCTATGGTGATCCAAAATTTAGCCATGATAACTCGGAAAATTGATTGCTTACCCTTAGAGACCTTAGTTAGCCCGATAAAGTTTCATATACGGTTCAAATTTTAATTTTTAATGATTTATTTCTCCGCCTCCTTCAATAATTAAACAAAACCTCGACCGGATCACATTTCTATTTTCTAGAAATGATTTCAATAGTTATTGATTCTCAAAGGGGAAATCTCATCGCGATAATCGCTAACTTGCGATTATGGGATGATTGCATTAGCTTTAGTTAAAGTGCATTGCAGCTCAGCTAGCGGTTTTTACCAAATGTCGTCCTAATAGTTAGAGCTAAGTCTCATTTTGCGCTTTTAAGGTTAATTTAATCGGCAAATTTCGGCTTAAAATCAAATTTCTAATAAATGAAAGAACATAAACTAGTCTTATAAAAACTAATTTTGACAATTTTTGGAGATAGAGTGATGAACTGGCGTGCACTATTTAAACCTAGCGCAAAATATTCAATCCTGGCGCTACTGGTCGTCGGTATTGTTATCGGTGTTGTGGGCTACTTCGCAACCCAAACAACCTTACATGCAACCAGCCAAGACGCATTCTGTATGAGCTGCCACAGCCAGCATTCATTGAAAGATGAAGTGATGGCGTCTGCCCACGGCAATAACCGTGTGGGTATCGTGGTTCAGTGTCAGCAATGTCACATCGCACAGGAACCATTCCAATACCTGAAGAAAAAGATCATCGTTTCTAAGGACGTTGTTGGTTTCTTAACTATCGATGGCTTTAACACGCAAGCATGGTTAGATGAAAACCGTAAAGAACAAGCTGAATTAGCGCGTGATTACCTACGTGCAATCGATTCTTCAACCTGTCAAAACTGTCACAACCGTATTTATGAAAACCAATCAGAAAATATGAGCAAAATGGCAGTGAGAATGCACAGCAATAACTTCAAGAAAGCCCCTGAAGACAGAAAAACCTGTATCGACTGTCACAAAGGCGTCGCTCATCCTTACCCTAAAGGATAAGGTTTAGCGGTTAACTTGCGTTATCATGAGTCATTAAAAAGCCCTCTGTTGAGGGCTTTTTGCTGTCTGAGTGCCTGATGGTGTCTAAATGTTAGGTTAACTCGCTGGAGTCATCACTTTTTGCCGATAAGCTAACAGGCTAAAAATACCGAAGATAAACACCAGCAGATAATCAAGCTTTGTTAATGGCAGTAAGGTCTTAAATAGCATGTGGAAAATGGCCACTTGGAAGCAGTGCATCATGCAGGTTATGCCAAACAGGATATTCAAAATAATCGCCACATTACCTTCAAATGGCATAACCAAGTTGTAGGCCATCATCAACCAAGCGATGAGGGTAATGGCTTTGCCTAGGTTAATCAGCAAGGGCATGGCTTTCATCTTCTATAGGCTCGGCAGTGTTTTCTGCTTGATATTGATATAAGCGGTAACTCACTTGCCCCGCATTCTTTTCTTTCAAGGCGTACCAGCAAGGTGGAATGGCCAGTTGGGTTAATTCAGATTCGATCTCGACATAAATCAGCGCGCCATCATTGAGCCAAGCTTGAGTATCGAGCAGTTGAATGGTCTTTTCTGCCAATCCCTTGCGAAAGGGTGGATCGATAAACACCACATCGAAACCTTGCTCGCAGCCCCTTTGCAACACCACTAAGGTATCGGCGTTAAGCACTTCGGCCTTATCGCATTTAAGAGTTTGCAGATTCTCTTTTAATTGCATGGCTGCGCCGCGTTGCAACTCGATAATCTTGGCGAAACTGGCATAGCGAGATAGGGCTTCGAGGGCTAAAGCGCCGCTGCCGCCGAAACAGTCGAGCACTCGCGCATTAACTAAGTCATTGGCAAGCCAGTTAAACAGGGTTTCGCGCACTCTGTCTGTTGTCGGGCGTAAACCTTCGAGATCTTGAATAGGTAAACGACGCGAGCGCCATTGTCCCGCGATAATCCGCACTTGGCCGCTACCGGGATTATTTTTGGCGGTTTGACTTTTGGTCACATTATTGTTGACCGTTCGATTCTTAACCAAAGTGCCCCCGTGATTTTGCCTGAAGAAAGAAAGTGGTAGACTATGCCACCTTAATAAAGGCCACTATTTTATATCAAAGTCTCACTAAAAGGTGAGAAGGCTGAGTGAGCTTAGCTAATTGCCGACTTTTTGGGCGTAATTGCCGAGGCAATCTGGTATAACATCAGGGTCTTATTCAAAATTCAACACTGAAGTAGAGCGCTGGAATCACACATGGCAAAGAAAGGTTTTTTCTCCTGGTTTCGTAAAGATAAGTCACAAGATGAGGTCGTCGCTGAAACTCCAGTTGTTACTCCAACACAAGACACTGAAGCAGCAGAGCGTTTAGAACAAGAACGCGCAGAGGCGCAACGTTTAGCTGCTGAGGCAGAGGCTCAAGCGGCCGCAGAGCAATTAGCACAAGCACAAGCTAAGGCTGAAGCCGAGCGCGTTGCTCAAGAGCAAGCACAAGTCGAAGCCCAACGTTTAGCTGAACAAGCAGCTGCAGAGCAATTAGCTCAAGCACAAGCTATGGCTGAAGCCGAGCGCGTTGCTCAAGAGCAAGCACAAATTGAAGCTCAGCGTTTAGCCGAGCAACAAGCCGAAGTAGCGCGTCTGGCGGCTGCTCAGTTAGAGGCCGAACAACTTGCTGCAGATCAGTTGGCCGCTGAACGACTCGCTGCTGAGCAAGCTGCAGCCGAGGAAGCTGAACGTGCTCGTGTTGCCGCCGAACAAGCTGCCGCTGAAGCGTTAGCTGCGGAGCAACTGGCTGCAGAGCAATTAGCACGTGAGCAAGCAGAGGCGTTAATGCAACAACAAGCCGAAGCTCTGCAACCCGCTGAGCCTGTTGTTGAATTGCAGCCAGAGCCGCAGGCGAGACCCGTTAAGGAAGGGCTATTTGCTCGCTTGAAACGCGGTTTGATGCGTACCAGCGAGAATATTGGCAGTGGTTTTATTGGTCTATTTCGCGGCAAGAAAATCGATGATGATCTGTTTGAAGAACTCGAAGAACAGTTATTAATCGCTGATGTTGGCGTCGAAACAACCACGCGTTTGATCAAGAATTTGACTGAGCATGCCTCACGTAAGCAGCTTAAAGATGCCGAAGCTTTATATGACTTGCTGCGGGAGGAAATGCAGAAGACGCTCGATCCTGTCGCTATTCCGTTAGTACCAGATAATGCGAATGGTCCATTTGTGATTTTAATGGTCGGCGTTAATGGCGTGGGTAAAACCACCACTATTGGCAAACTAGCCAAACAATATCAGAGCCAAGGTAAGTCGGTGATGTTAGCCGCGGGCGATACCTTCCGCGCAGCCGCGGTTGAGCAGTTACAGGTTTGGGGCCAACGTAATGATATTACTGTGATTGCCCAACATACGGGTGCCGACAGTGCATCAGTGCTGTTTGACGCTTTACAAGCCGCCAAGGCACGTAAAGTGGATGTGTTGATCGCTGACACAGCCGGTCGTTTACAGAACAAAGCGCACTTGATGGAAGAATTGAAGAAAGTGGTGCGAGTGATGAAAAAACTCGACCCAGATACGCCGCATGAGGTCATGCTGACACTCGATGCGAGCACGGGACAAAATGCGATTAGCCAAGCGCAATTATTCCAAGAAGCCGTAGGTGTAACGGGTATAACTATCAGTAAGTTAGACGGAACGGCTAAGGGCGGCGTGGTGTTTGCGATTGCCGACAAGTTTAATATTCCGATCCGTTACATAGGCGTGGGTGAGCAAATTGATGATTTGCGTACCTTTAATTCGAAAGAATTTATCGATGCCTTGTTCACTCAAGAAAAAGCGGATAGCTAATTTATGATTGATTTTCAGCAGGTCAGTAAGATTTATCCTGGCGGCCAAATGGCGCTGGAAGATGTGAATTTTCATCTACAACAAGGTGAAATGGCATTTTTAACCGGCCACTCAGGTGCGGGTAAAAGTACGCTGTTGAAATTAATCACGGTTATCGAGCGGGCGACCACGGGTCGTGTCGCCATCAATGGCCACGATATCGCTAAAGTCAGCCCTAAACATGTGCCTTATTTGCGTCGCAATATTGGGATGATTTTCCAAAACCATCATCTATTGATGGACCGAAGCGTGTTCGACAATGTGGCCTTGCCTTTGGTGATTGAAGGTTTCTCCCACGGTGAAATCCGTAAGCGAGTGGCCGGCGCCCTCGACATGGTGGGTTTATATGGCAAAGAACGTCATAACCCGATTATGTTGTCCGGCGGTGAACAGCAACGCGTCGGCATTGCCCGTGCGATTGTGAACAAGCCGCCCTTACTGCTCGCCGATGAACCAACGGGTAACTTAGATCCTAAATTATCTATGGATATTTTGCGTCTGTTTGAAACCTTCAACGATGCGGGAACCAGCGTGTTAATTGCGACCCATGATTTAGGCTTAATCGCGCGGATGAAATATCGCACTTTCACCCTCAAACAGGGTCGTATGTTGGGCGCACAGGAGCTGCATCCTAGTGTGCATACGCGCGTACCGACCAATAGAGGTGAAGGGCAATGAGCGACAGCGCTAAATTAACCCGCAGTAAGTTACCTCTGTCTGGGCGGATTGTGATGTTCTTTATTCGTCACGCACAGCAAGCGATGGCGAGTATGGGAGAACTCTGGCGCAACCCAGTGTCTTCCGTGATGACGATGGCGGTATTGGGGGTGAGCCTGAGCTTGCCTGCAGCTTTGCAAGTGTTAGTGAAAAACGCTGAAACCATTACCAGCTCTTGGAACAGTGCTGCGGAGATCTCTTTGTTTATCGAAGACAATCGCAGCGAGCAAACGATTCAGAGCCTGCTGACGCGGATTCGCACTTATTCCGAAGTGGATAAAGTGCAATATATTGATAAAAACCAAGCCCTAGAAGAGTTTCAACGCTTATCTGGTTTTGGTGAAGCTTTGGCCTATTTAGATAAAAACCCGTTACCTTCGGTTATTACTGTCACGCCTACGCCACGTTATTCAACGCCAGTGGGAGCCCGTGAACTCTTAACTAAGCTAGAACGCGAGCCTGAGATTAGCTTTGGCCGCTTAGACATCGAATGGCTAGAGCGGTTACAGGCAGTAGTGCGCCTACTCGAACGTACTGTGATGGCGATTGCCGCATTACTCGTGCTGGCTGTCGTGCTAGTCATAGGTAATACCATTCGCTTAGCAATTATGAATAGACGCAGCGAAATTGAAGTGATGAAGCTAGTCGGGGCAACTGAAGCCTTTATCCAACGTCCATTCCTCTACACTGGGATTTGGTATGGAGTGATTGGAGGCATATTGGCCTGGCTTATCATTAACTTATTAGTCTGGTATCTCGATTCGGCTCTTGCCGAGCTACTGGGCTTGTATGGCAGTCAGCTAGAGATGAAATCACTCACTTTTACTGAACTGTTGCAGTTGGTTGGACTGGCATCATTTTTAGGTTGGTTAGGTTCGTATTTGTCTGTACGCCAGCATTTACGCTCGATTGAACCTTCATAATAATCAGTCGATTAAATTAAAAAAAGTGATGAAAAAAATGCTGAGGAATGAACTTTTGTTCACTTGCAATGTCTACTTCAGCGAGGTAAAAAGGCTATCCGTAAACGGGCTGAGGTTGACATACTCTGTCAATTAGCCGATAGTTCGTGAGCTTATTCTTATGGTGTTTTTGTTGAACCTAAGAATGCACTCGTAAGTAGTCTGATAAATGTAGGAGAGCGAATGACCTTTCAAACGCAATCAATGGCACTGACAGTCCCACAGGGCGCCAGTAGTCTAGAAGCTTATATCCATTCAGTGACTAGCATCAGCATGCTGGACGCTGAGGCTGAGTATGAGTTGGCCAAGCGTTTACAGGAAACTGGTGATCTACAAGCTGCGAAGCAACTGATTATGTCGCACTTACGTTTTGTAGTGCACGTTGCAAAGGGCTATTCAGGCTATGGTTTGCCACAGGCTGACCTGATCCAAGAAGGCAACATAGGCTTGATGAAAGCGGTTAAACGCTTCGATCCCGATGTTGGCGTGCGTCTCGTGTCTTTTGCTGTGCACTGGATCAAAGCTGAAATTCATGAATATGTGCTGAAAAACTGGCGCATTGTTAAAGTCGCGACCACTAAAGCGCAACGTAAGTTGTTCTTTAACATCCGTAAAGCGAAAAAACGCTTAGGTTGGTTCAGCGATGCAGAAGTCACTATGGTGGCTGAAAATTTAGGTGTGTCTAAGGCCGATGTGACCGAAATGGAATCACGTATGGCTGCGCAAGATCCGGCATTTGATTTAACCAATGATCAAGACGAGGAGCATGATTTTGCCCCAGTCCATTATTTGGAAGATCATTCATCGGATTTAGCGGAAAACATTGAAAACGACAACTGGGAATCGAATGCCCAAGGTCGTTTATTATCGGCCATCAAAACCTTAGACGAACGCAGCCAGCATATTCTGCGCGCCCGTTGGTTAGATGACGATAAAACCACACTGCAAGAACTTGCAGAGACTTATCAAGTGTCGGCTGAACGTATTCGCCAACTTGAGAAAAATGCCATGAACAAGCTGAAAGCTTGTATGGAAGCCTAAGTCGCATCACGTTTAAGGTGACAGTGATTTAGCCATAAAAAAACCTGCTACGGCAGGTTTTTTTATGGCTGCAATTTGGCTCGATGACCTTGATGATAAATCAGTGTTTAACAAGATTAGCTATCAAGGCTTTTCTGTTTACTTTCAGCCCTGTCTGTTCATGATTTTCTGGCCATACATAATATTGTCTTGGGCGTTTGAAGCGGGCGATTTTGTCGGCGAGGAACAATTCGAGTTCATTGGCAATCGACTCAGTGTGATGAGTTAAACTGCCGCGAAGGATAGCGGCGGGGAGATTGCCAAATTGGGTATCGGGGATAGCGAAAACGATAGCATCGTCTATTTGTGAGTGCAGTTTAAGCGCGGCTTCGATTTCTTCTGGTTGGATATTTTCACCGCCGCAGATGAACATGTTATCGACGCGGCCAAGGATGCGCAGATTGCCATTTTCATCCCATTCGCCCCTGTCTTTGGTGTAAAACCAACCCTCGGTATCGAGTGGTTTTTCGATTCCCTTATCCGTGAGATAACCCATAAACAGGCATTCGCCGCGCACCCAAATCACACCGTCTTCGATTTTAAGCTCACGCTTGGGCAGTAATTTGCCACTGCTACCATCGCTTAACGCGGGGCCTGTGGTGATCTGCGAGCCCATTTCTGTCATGCCGTAACTCGTATAGCTGGCGATATTGCGTTGCTTAAGCTCGACGAGTAAGTCTAGTGAGACTGCGCCGCCGCCAAGTAGTAAGGCTTTGATACTTTTAAGCTTACTACTTGTATCGGCTAATAATTTTCTCAGTTGTGCAGGCACCAGAGAGAGGTGGGTCAGCTTATCTTGGTCAATTTGCTGACTCAGACTCAGCGCTTGGTCTGGCATGACAACACTGGTACCGACTAAGGCGCAGCGGTTTAATATCGCTAGGCCGCCGATATGAAATAAGGGCAATGAGAGCAGCCAAGCATCACCTTGCTCGAGCGGGATTAAGCTGCGGGCACCTTCGGCATTGGCAATATGATTGGCTAAGCAATGCACCGCCGCTTTTGGAAAACCGCTAGAACCCGACGTTAAAATCACATTGGCGGGTCGGGTAATATCGATAGACTGGGCTGACTCTTTGCTGAGGCGATTAAAATCTAAGGCTAGTTGGCTGCAATTCTGCAGATCAGAAATCTCAGCCCGCCACACATAGCGGATCTGATGTCCATCGATTAAACCTTGGATCTGTGCGAGGGGAAAACGAGGTGATATTGGGAAAAAAATCGCTCCGATATCAATGCAGGCCCAATAGAGGCAAATCATCTGGAGATTATTCACTGCAATACAGGCGAGTGGCTCACCCTCTGTAAGACCTGCTGCTCTTAGCTGCTGACCTAGAGCGATAACGCGCTGGCTAAGCTCAGAGTAACAAATGTCTTGCCCCGCCAACTTGATGGCCGCCTGTTGTGAAAACGCCAGTGCGCCTTGGTGCAGGGGTGACAATGCTAGCGACTTTGATAGACGGGTGTCAGACAAACTAGTTTTCCTCACGCTTGGCTGCAGCCAAATTACTTTGCGGCGTTGAATCAATGACGTGTTGTGCAATAGGCTCAAGTTGCGCCAGAGTAAGGCAGTGTTTTTTACCCGATGACACGATTAAATCTTGGCTAAAGGCGCTGAGGGTATCGAGCCCTGGGATTTCATCGGGTGTGAGAATCGCGGCTAAATGGGCCAGATCGCTAATGCCTAAACTGCTTTCAAGACTCGAACTGATAATGCAACGCACGCCATAGCTTTGCGCCGTCTCGATTAAATTAGCTAGCTTTTCAATACTGCCGAGCAGCATAGGTTTGATGACGAGCGCTGTTAGGCCATTGTGCATGGCAAACTGATAATCGGGATCGTTAAGCGATTCATCGAGGGCGTAGGGCATGCCAATCGCTTGATAAAACTCCAGATTATCCTGTGGATTTTGACAAGGCTCTTCTATGTATTCGATGGTATCTAGGGGCAAGCAAGCGGCAAATTCGATGGCTTGCTCAAGTGTAAAACCACGGTTGGCGTCTAAACGCAATTTGAGATCAGGGCGGGTGCGTAAAATGCCATAAATCAGGTTCAGTTCGTCTTCGATTGAGGTCTGCGCGATTTTAACTTTCACCGAGTGAACATGCTTGCCGAGCGCCACAATCTTGTTATCGAGCAAGTCTTTGCCCGCATCTGTTGGATGATAAATCAAAGGGACTGTGGCAGTTTGTGGGCGGATAGCATCGAGCTTACCCATTAACTTGGCATGCAACAGACTAAAACCAAAGGCAAAGGAAGGGTAAGGACTTTGCTCGGCGTAATCCAGCAATTTATCAATATGCTGACCGCCGAGTAGGGGTAATAACTCGGTTAACGCCGTTTGCACTTGAGCCAGTGTTTCGCGGCTAAATCCCACTAAGACTTGTTCATCGACATCTATGCCAGAGAGTGGGGCAATTTCAACTTCGACTTGTCTGTGCTCGCCCTCGGCTCTGGCGCAGGCTTGCAATACTAATCCAGCCCTGTGATCGATGCGTTGCTTGCCGACGGGCAATAATACGTCGAGCGGTAGTCGATATTGATACAGGTTAAGCGAAGTTAAGATCATATATTTCCTACATTTAAATGCTGTTATTTACCCTAGCAGCTTAACTATTGTTGCGATTAATGCCTCGGGAGCTGCTTGGTGTATGTTGTGGCCGGCGCCGTGAATACTGTGAACAAGAATGGGTGCGTGTAATTGCCACTCTTGGGCGAGGGCGTGGAACTTGGTATCTTGGCTGCCCACAAAGAAATGGCACTCACAGGCAAGTTGCGAAGGCACATCCCACATCGATGCTTGGCGCGCAAGTGAAGTGGCTAAGAATACCTCTTTAAGCAGCTGTTTAGGATGCAGATCTAATGCTGCAGAACGATGCTCGATTAAGGCTTTACGTTTGGCCGCAGTCATGTCAGCAAACACGGGCTGCTGATACCACAAGCTTAAAAAATCTTTGCTAGCCAGATGCAATAAACGCTCGGCCCATTGGGCATCATTCTTGGTTCTGGCCGTTTTTTCTTGCGGGTCCGCGAGCCCTGGGTGGCAAGACTCGAGGTTCAAACTTAGCAAGCGCTGCGGATAAGCTTTTGCAAGGTGCAAGGCGATACGCCCACCTAAGGAATAACCGTAGAGATGAAATTGGTCGGGACTTGGATTAAGGCGGTTGAGCCGCGCTATTATGCTTTCGACGCAGAAGTCAAAATCGAGTTTAGCCTCATTCGACTCTTCAGCTTGATGATCCCCATGGCCCGGCAGATCTAGGCAAATACAATGGAAGTGCTCGCTTAGCGCAGGCATTAACGGCAACCAGTCGGCCTTAGTACCCAAAAAGCCATGCAGTAGCACTAAGGTCGGTAGTGAAGGGTCGCCGTAACGGGCCATGGTTGGCATTAGCTTTGTTTCACCCAAAGGTTGAGCGCGGCGATTTGGTCGCTGGCTTGGTTTTGGCTCACATTGACTTCAATGATCGAAGCCCCCTGAAAATCCAGCGCTTCATTATAGCTATCTTGAAAATCGGCTAAATTATCCACCTGATTATAGGGCAAATTAAACATGGCAGCGGCATAGCCAAATTCTAAGCCGTGGCTGAGTCGATAATAATCGCTGCGAACTTGTTCATTGGGAACCGGCAATAAGTTAAAGATATTGCCGCCATCGTTATTGAGGATCACGATCACCAGCGGGCTGGTTAAGCCTTTGGCGATAGCCAGCGAGTTAAGATCGTGCAGTTGCGATAAATCACCGATGATCAAACTGGTGGGTTTGCCTTCGTGGGCTGCAATGCCGCAGGCGGTGGCGAGCAAGCCGTCAATACCCGAGGCGCCACGGTTGGTATAAGTAGTCGCTGTGCAGCAACTGACTGGAGCATACATGTCGTACAAGCGTACAGGCAGACTGTTACCGATAAAAAGCTGCTGTTCTAAGGGACGAGTGTTGGCGATAGCCCGCACAACTTGTGCTTCACCAAATTCCCCTTGGTCGATATTGCGCACAAATAAGTTATGCAATTCATCGTTATAGGTGATTAAGGTATTCGCCCAGTTTGCCGAGGATGAGCGATACCAATTCAAGGCCGCAAACTGCTGTGCATTCGCGTGCCAAATGTGTTTAGCATTGTGGCTCGGATCTAGCCTGTCTTGTTCTGGTAACACCTGCCAATAGCTATGCCAATTTTGCTCGGCGAGATAGCCTATCAAGCGTTTTGATAATAAACGCCCGCCGAATACGAGTACACGATCCGCTTCCTGTAATAGATTGCGTGCCCTTGGATGTTGCAGCAGTTGATCAATATTACCTATTGCCGCGGGATGCTGACGCAGTTGCGACTGGGCATCGGTAAGCAAAGGCCAGCCAATTTTTTGCGACAGGGCGATAAGCTGCTGTGGATCTTGCTCGGGCGTGAGAGTACCTACAACGATCACCCCTTTACCGTGGACGAACCGCATAATGGCATCGTCACTGGGGCTGCTCAGCTGCTTGCTCTTGCCATATTGGGTATATGGACGGGCGAGCTGCAGCCAAGTTTGCAATGGTTTGAGGTAGGGTGATTCGGCATCGAGAATCGCGCCACCGAGTTCACTCGGATACAAGGGCTCACGGTACATGCAGTTGATGTGCACCGGACGAGTTTGATTCGCCACTGCTTCATCCACTGTGGTGAGCAATGCCTGCGGTGCGATATGCATGTCCGGCGTTGGCAAATTAACTTGGGTGGCGTAATTCGCAAAAATCCCCGGTTGGACTATGGCTTGATTGGCACCGCAGCCGAGTAATTCCGGCGGACGATCGCCGCTTAAGACGATCAAAGGCACATGGGTTAGCCAAGCTTCAACAATCGCAGGATACAAGTTAGCGACGGCGGTGCCCGAGGTGGTGATGATAGCGACCGGTGCGCGGCTGGCTTTTGCCAGACCTAAGGCCATAAACCCAAGTCCACGTTCGTCAAAATGCAGGTGACGCTGGAGTTTAGTTTGCTGGGCGGCGGCGAGGGTTAGCGGTGTTGAGCGCGAGCCCGGCGCCATACACACATGTTGCACACCAAGACGTGCTAACTCCTCAAGAATAAGTGCGCCCCAAATAAGATTAAGAGTGGCTGTATTTTCGGTCCGCATAGCTGAATCTATTAGGATAAAGATGGGCTTAGTGTAACGTGTTTATGCTCCAAGATGTATGCTTGGCTTAACAATTCTCGGCGGGTTTGTGTGGGAGCTGAGGTGGAGCCTAAGCTAAGGCAGGGGATGCCTATCACCTCTGTACAGTGGCTAATCTAAGCGTTGCGTAAGCGGCTTTGGGCTAAATAATATGGTCAACAATCTTTTTAATTTGCCCACTTAGCCACACTAAATCATCACTCACTTTGCTTGGCTGATTTTTTTGCACTAAGAAAATGGTTGGCGCTTCAGTATGAGCATATAAACGTTCGGCTTCGTGTTGTGACAGTTGGCATGTGTGCAGTTCAGCCACATCACTCACCATCTCGTAAACCACGCGGTAGGGTAATAACGACAGTGCCTGACTTTCACCTAGGTATTCAAACAAACTTGAAATACTGGTAATGGTAATTTCAGTATTGAGTTTAATGTTGCTCTTCAGACAAAACTCTTGGTAAGGACTGAGCTTAGAGCTGGGATTACCGAGGTCGGTATTGACGTAGGGATATTCTGCAATCGTCTCTAAAGTAATTTCTCGTTTGAAAATAGGATGATTACGGCTCGCAATAAGGTAAACCTTATCCATGCGTTGCAAAGTGGTCGTCAGGAGTTTATCACCAAAGGCGGCCACATCTGCCGTACTTTTATTGCAGCAAATACCCAGTGTAGTATCACCGTTAACAATATCTTGGGTCGTGTGCATAGACCAAGGCGTGATATTAATGTGCATTAGCTTCTGTTCATCTTTAATGGCTTGCATTAATGCTTTCGGAAAAGCGTAAGCAATTAAGCCGGGAGCTGCAATTTCTATATGCGTCTTTACTAAGTTAGCATTTGCGGCTCTGGCCTTATGAAACTTATCAGTACATTCAATGGCTTCTTTCGCGATTGGATATAAATGGGTCGCAAACTCATTAGGGAATAGTCCGTATTTACGACGAATAAAAAGTTCATCACCAAAAATTTCCCGTAGATTTTTAAGGCTACGACTTATTTTAGGAGCCGGAATATCAAGGGCCTTAGATACATAAGTTGCAGACTTGTTCTCATATAATGAAACGAGTATTTTCAAACTCAGAATATCCAGGCCATCCATGTTACTAATGTGCATTTTTTATATTCCTTTTATCGAGCAAATACTTTAAAGAACGATTAATTATGGCGTCATTAAATAATTTTAATGTGAAACATATCTCAACTTCAAAACTATAATATCGCAGTCTGCTTGTGTCGTTTTTAGATTTAATATTTTTTATATTTCAAAATGAGATAAAGATAAATTTGGAATTTTAAAAGGTGAAATTCATATAGTTTAATTTCACATTGGCGATTATCAATTATCAATTTTTACATTCAAGATTTGCGCTAAATAGTAATGAGATCTGATTCTTAACTTGTTGTTTATTATTAAGTTGCCATTGTTAAATGTGATCTGGATCAAAAAAAATAAAACGCTTCACGTTAATACTGAAGTTGCTTTAAAGGAGATAACAAAAAATAAATAGGTTATTGGAGGCGTTATGAATACTTCAGTCATTCTCAGCTATGCGTTTATGTATTTCGTGCTGTTTGTAGCAGTGCCATTTGTTTTTGTCATGTTTGTCATGACCTGCATTAAGTTTTTTAAAGCGGGCCCCGATGAGGCAGAACATCATGAAATGAAACTTAAACCAGTACTGTTCGATAAACAAAGTTTTAACTTTTTTAAATCTTTAAAAATCGTAGTGGAAGGCAAATACGATGTTTGCTGTAATGTCCCGCTAGACACTGTATTTGAAATGGACCAGCATGATGCTGATTTAAATCACGAGTGCCGACTAGACTATGTGTTAATAGATCATGACTCATCTGAAGTGAAAATGGTGATCAGTGATTTTGGCAAAGAAAATAACTCGCCAATGAAAAAGCTGTTTAGTAAGTTCAATATCAACTTTATTGAAATGAACCAACATAAACAGTGGGATACACAAAGCCTAAAGCAAGCGTTAGCTGTCTGATCCGACCGTCGGGTTCGGGTAACTCCGAACCCTGACACTCCTCTTCTCCCTTCCCAAAATAAATGTGAGGACTCCCTATGTCCAAAAGACAATGGCTGTGGTCGATTCGCTTGGGTGCAATTGCATTGCTTTTAAGCTTTGGTGCGACAAGTGCCGAGTCGGCCCTTCAAATTAACAGTGACACGACTTGTATGAAGTGTCACAAACGTAACGGTCAAATGTTAGGGCATCACGGCCAAGATGCGATGAAAATGACCTGTTCAACCTGTCATGGCGAAAAAGGCGACCACCCTAAAAAGCCGAATGATATCGTGGTGTTTGGTATGAAAGATGGCTCGGAGCTTGATACTCAGCTCGCCGTTTGTCACAAATGCCATACACAGCGAAAACTGGGTGAAACCGAATGGACGCATAATGTGCACGCACAAAAAGTGCCCTGTGCCGCCTGTCATAAATTACATAGCCCAACCGAACCTATGGCGGATATGACGCCAAAAGTTCGCAGTGAGCTGTGCCGCAATTGCCATAGTGGCCAGTAGGGGTAGGTTATGGAAAATTCAAAAAGAAGATTTCTAAAAGGCACATGTGCCTTATTTGCTGGCGCTACGGGCGCATCACTGCTCGCCACAGTGAATGCATCGGATAGTGTTAAAGCAGAGTCAGATATTAAATATGCGATGATTCATGATGAAGCTAAGTGTATTGGTTGCCGCGCATGTGAAGTGGCATGTCGTGAAACCAATCAAGTGCCAGAAGGGGTTTCACGGGTCAGGATTGAGCAAACTGGACCGTTCGGTGAGTATCCGAATGAGTATTATCACTTTAGCCGTGTTTCTTGTCAGCATTGTGAAGATGCACCTTGTGTCAACGTGTGCCCAACGGGCGCTGCCTTTATTGATAAAGAAACCGGCATAGTGTCAGTCAATGCGTGGAAATGTGTCGGCTGCCAATATTGTATTGCGGCTTGCCCTTACAAAATTCGCTTTATTAACCCAGTCACCCACGCGGCGGATAAGTGTGATTTCTGCCGTGAGACGAATCTTGCGCAAGGTAAACAGCCTGCCTGCGTTGAGGCTTGTCCGACTAAGGCGTTAGTGTTCGGTAATTTAAAAGATCCAACGTCTGAGTTAGTACAAGTGCTGCGCGCTAACCCAACTCAACGCGCGAAAGTCGCCCTCGGAACGCGACCTAAGTTGTTCCGTATCCTGGCAAAATCCGGGGAGGTGATACTATGAGTGCCCTACATTTTGATACCTTAGTCTGGCATTGGCCGATTGCGATCTACCTGTTTTTGGCGGGTGTATCAGCAGGGGCTATGTTCTTCGCCGTACTGTTGAAACATTTTGTTTTGAAGCAAAACGCCTATCAGTCTGGCTTTGTGCGAGCCGCCTGTATTGTCGCCCCAGTCGCCGTGATGGCAGGCTTAGGCATATTGGTTGCAGACTTAACTAAACCCCTCGATTTCTGGAAGATTTTGGTGTTTTACAATCCTAAATCTGTGATGTCGATGGGCGTACTGATTCTGCTGATTTACCAAGTGTTTATGTTTATGTGGATTGGGTTGATCTTTCGCAAACCAGTCGATGCTTGGTGTGAATCGCGCTTTCCTATCGTCCTTAAACTGACGGCTTTGCTAGCTCGGTTTGAGGCGACGATTACGGGGTTACTGGTGATTCTATCCTTAGCATTGGGCGCGTATACCGGCTTTTTGTTATCGGCGTTACCTGGTTATCCCATGCTGAAAAATCCTGTGCTGCCTTTACTGTTCTTGGCATCAGGGCTGTCTTCCGGTGCGGCATCTTCTTTACTTGGTGGCGTGTTGATGAATGGCAAACCGAATGACAAAGAGGTGCACTTTATCCACAAGGTGGAAATTCCACTGATTTTAGTCGAAATTGTGCTGATTTTTACCTTCTTTATGGGCTTAGTGCTTACCGGAGGACAGAGTAAGATGGCCGCCTTTAATGCGCTAGGTTATGGCTTCTGGGGCTGGATTTTCTGGGTGGGAATTATCGGGCTCGGTTTATCAGGCCCCTTAGCGATGAACCTGTTTATGACTACGACGTCGAAACGCAAATGGGCTTATGTTGCAGGGACGGCATGCTTGAGTTTAGTCGGGGTTTTATTGCTGCGTAACTTCATTCTGTACACAGGACAAATGACGATCGCTTAAGGCGCGACACTACATTCATAATGAACAAGATGATAAGAATCAAGGAAATCGACGGATCGCGGAAACAATGTCAAAGGAAAACATTGTAGATGAGGCCCTTGCGGCGCTGGCTGAGCTCTCAAGGGGTAAGTCTAGTCGCGGTTGGTTGTGTAACAGGGAGGTCGCTGGGCAAGGATGCCATGTTTTACACTTCAATATTTTGCCCTGCCTCCAAATGGGCCTCGCCACCTCTATTCCTTAGGGTGGCGTTTCTTGTTTTAGGGCAACTGTCCTTTACTCGCCTAGATTATTAATCCACTCACTCATCACCACATGGGTTTTGATCTTGATGATATCTGTGTGCGTGTCGATGTACTCACGGATCTCATGCAGGCGGCGCATTGAAGGTGCATGCACGTACACGAGTAAATCCATATCTCCGGAAATACCACGGCAGGTTATCACCTCGGGGATCGCTTGAAAAACGTGTACCACGTCGGCACAACGTGGACATTGATGCTGGATTTCGAAATAAGCCGACACCCCTTCTTTTTGCGACTCACTCAATAGTACTTGATAGCCACGGATCACCCCAGTCTGTTCGAGTTTTTTAATCCGCTCGGCTACCGCGCTGCGGGAAAGGTTCACTTGTTCGGCAATATTCGACACGCTCTGGCGTGCATCCTGACGCAAACTATGAATGATGGCGGTATCGAATTTATCCAAGGGTGACTCCAGTGAAAATGGCTATATCATATCTGTGTAAAGTTTTGCCATTATTTTGAATAGTAACAAAATTTACTGAGTATTTTGGCTGGTTATTTAGCCACATCTTAAGTTGGCCGTCATTTTGATGGAAATAACGCTATATTCCGTGATTTTGCCGGTATTGGGCGTGGAGAACACTGAAATTAACGGCAGATTGTGGGGCAAAATCTCACTATACTGACAGCTCAAATACCACAGAATATTAACAGATGAATTCAAATAGCGGAACTATAGGTCGTTGGCAAGGTGCGGGTCTGATGGCGACCACTTTGCTTGGTACTGGGGTGTTTATTTTGCCTCAGATGACAATTGAAAAAGCGCAATCTGGCGCGCTAGTCGCGTGGATATTGCTTACCTTAGCCATTATTCCTGTGGCGCTGGTCTTTGGCCGTTTAGCGAGTGTATTTCCCCATGCCGCTGGCCCCGCTTACTTTGTCGAAAAAGCCTTTGGTCGCACCGCTGGACGAACAATTGGACTGATCTTTTTACTGGTTGTACCCATGGGCGCGCCCGCCGCGATTTTGATGACCTTTCAGTTTGTGAATGCCTTAATGCCGATATCGGGTTGGTCCAAGGTCGGTGTTGAAGTATTAGTGATTTTTGGCCTGTTCCTGATTAATTTAAGGGGCATTCAAGTGTCGGCCAAGCTGCAATTTGGCTTAACGCTGTGCATAGTGGCCGTCGTTGTCCTCTTATTTGGCGCAAGCAGTTTTCAGCCTGGTCATCTGACAACACTCGCCAGCCATGGTATGCCTGAAATGCCGACTGTGATGATTGCCGCTGGCATCGCCTTTTGGAGTTTCTTGGGTATAGAAGCGATGACCCATCTGGCCGATGATTTTCGCCGTCCGCAGCAGGATATGATCCCCGCTATGATGATGGGCACTGTGCTGGTGGGCGTCATTTATGTGGCTTGTACACTATTACTACTGTTAGTACCGACGGATAAAAGCGTTGCTATGATCGGCGTGTTTGATCAGTTGCTCGGTGGTTACGGCGCGCAAGTGATTGGCGTGTTGGGGATTGCAAGTGGATTGGCAACCGTGAACGTGTATTCGGCCAGTGCGGCACGTTTAGTGTGGAGCTTTAGTTGTGAAGGGATTTTGCCGCGCTTTTTTGCGGTGAAGAATGCCCACGGCGTACCTATTCGCGCACTGGCTGCACTGTTATCTGTGATGGCGAGCGTGATAGTGCTGACTTATCTTACTGGACAAGAGTTAGAACACCTTATTGCATGGAGCAACGGCGTATTTGTGGTGATCTATTTGATGGCTATGTTAGCGGCCGCTAAGTTATTACCGCGCCATAATTGGCCACTAGTAGCGCTGGGTTGCGCGTTTTGCTTGGCATTAGGTTTTGCCCTAGGTGCGAGCATGTCCTATGTATTGGTGTTGATATTAGTGGTGGCGCCATTTCTGTGGTGGCAAAAGACCCATATCAGCCGCAAACAAGGTTTAGCGATTCCTGAGTAATCCTGAAAAAAGTTCAATCAAAAAGCCCTGAACTCTTTTAATTCGAAAGAGATTGCAGGGCTTTTTTGTGCGTTTTGATTCGTCTGCGGATTAAATCTTTTGATCTAATTTAAAGTCTAACTGCACTTGCTGATTGAGTTGCGCAACGGCTTTGCCCGCATCAAATTTCGGTTTGTACTTCCAATTCTGCACCGCTGATAACGCCGCCTTATCGAAAACGCGCTTAGGGTTTGCGTCCAATACCCGCACATTACTCACAGTGCCGTCAGCCGTAATATCAAACCCCACAACCACATAACCTTCTTTACCACTTTGCGCCGCATCTATGGGATAACGAGGTGACACTTGCACAACTGGCAGAGCTTCGGCTGTCATCGCAGATTGCGTATAGAGGGTGGTTTGCGTTGGCATTTCGGGCATGAATGTCTCAGGGGTAAAAGTTAACGACTCGCTGGTTTCACCGGGAACACTCACACGCTCCCGTGCAGGAATGGGCTTGGGTGGTTCGGGCTTCGTTTTTTCTTTTGGCGGTATCGGCGTGCGTTCTGCCATCAGTATATTGATTTGCGGCGCATCCGAGGCTTGTCCTGTGACAGTTTGTGGATTGTTGATGAGCTGCGCCATAAAGACGAACAGCCCTAAGGTGATTAAAGCACTAGCTAAGATAAGACCAGTGCGGCTAACGAGTGCGTTTTGGCTCATATTGCTTCCTTACAGTGAGTTAATAGCCTTTTATCAATATCACTCTTTACTGAATTTTTGAAATATTTATTTACAATTTAACTAAGGTTGCTCCTTTAGCGTTAGGGCTTCTAACCTGATTTCGCTCAGCGTCAGCCTGTGCATAGCTTTGTGGATCTCGATGCTGAATATGTTGGAGTGTGACTAATACTGAGCGAAATCGAGGAGTAAACCTTAAGTTTGATGGCCGGTAATAGGTGTCGCAGAAGGATTGCACATTACTGATATTTAATTATATCTCGCGAGCGAGGCGTTAGTTTGTGTTCTATATTTTGATCATTCATACAGAAGGAGCATAAAAATGGATTCAGCTGCGTTACTCAATCGAGTGGATGAATTACCCAGGTTACCCAAGGCGATCAGTGAACTATTAGACGCAGTCAATGATGATAATGCGACAGTAAAAAGTATTGCCACTAAGGTTGCGCACGATCCCTTAATCAGCGCGAGGGTATTACGCCTTGCCAACTGTGCCCACTATGGACGCAGTCGAGAGGTGGGCACGATCGACGAAGCCGTGGTGCGTCTTGGGATGCAAACCCTGCGTACTTTAGTGCTTGCATCGGCTGTAATTGGCGCGGTTCCTAAGTGTGAAGGAATCGACTTAGCCCAATTTTGGGGACAAACCTTTGAGATTGCCCTTTATAGCCAAGAAATGGCGAAACGTTGTGGTGCTATGCCTGAAGAAGCATTTACCTGCGGTATCTTGCATCGAATTGGCGACTTACTCATTGCGGCCGTGTCACCTGAAGATGCGGCGAAAATAGCTGAAGCTGTGGCGCAGGGTAAAGATAAGCATGAGTTTGAACGTGAGTTGCTTGGATATGACTCACCCGATATTGGCGCACTGCTGGCTAAAAATTGGAAATTCACCACAGCGCTGGTAGAAGGTATTTTATATCAAGATCACCCTAAGGATTCGGACCCATTTTCAAAACTTGCCGCATTATTATGCCTATCTTACAAAGTGTTGGATGAGTGGGACACGATTGAGGATGATGAGAAATCCAGTTGGTTATCTCAGTTAGCCACCAAGAAAGGATTAAGGATGGAGATGGGGGGATTGCGGACTAAGTTGACTGAGTTACGCGGCTCAGGGTTCGAAATCGGTAGAGCCTTAGCTTAGGGTTTAGGTGAGTTGGGTTTAAGTCAATCGCGCGGCAGGACAAATCATTTTTAGTCAAAGGCGATATCAATAGAGTCTTGAGACTATAGCGTGAATGTGAAACGAGATAGCGTTTCGCATTCACGCTTTTTTATGCGGCGGATTAATCGATTAGTACTTTGATTCAACCGTTGAATCACTGAGGCGCCTGATCTATATGTCGATTGGCGGCGATGGCAAGATTGCGCATTTGAATTAACTCGCTGTGTTTGAGGTACAGCAAATCAGCGGTGCGACGAATGATTTGGTCTTCATATTGGGATAACTGTCCATCGGCATAGGCCAGTTGCCACATCGCGAGCAATAATTGCTGCTTTTGCGCTAGGCTAAATTCAGCGTTAATGGCTGAGGTAAATTCAAACAGTGAGGTCGCGCTACCTTGCACGCTTTTGGCTTCATCAATCAGTATCTTAGCGTCAGTTTCTGACATTGATAGTGTATCTGTCAGTAACTTGGGCAATAAGGCTTCTTCCTCTGCCGTTAAGGTATCATCGGCAAACACCACTTCAAGTAACATGCTCGCTGCGGCGAGTTTAAGTTGATGCGCCTTGTCTTCAGGTGAGACTGCTTGCGTATGTGCTTCAAAGAATCGTCTTAACTTCGCAATCATATTTGGCGGTTCTCATGTTGGGGGGAGTATAAGGTAGAGTCGATTGAGGGGCGAAAGTTCACCCTAAGCACTGAGTTGCTTAGGGTGAGATAAAACGGGATTACAGTAGCGAGTTCAGACCTTTCATCAGTAAGTCAGAGGTGCCTTCAGTGCCATTGGTTTCTAAGTAAGACTTAGCAATGTTGATCATTGGCATCGCCAGATCTTTAGAAATGCCCAATTTTTCAAAGGCGTCTAACACCATCGCACTGCCTTGCAGTGATGAACCTAAATCACCCGCCTTGGATAACAAGCCAGAAACGCCTGATTTTGAGTCCAATTTAGGCGCCGCTGCTAACAAGCTATCGGCATTAGGAATGCTGGCAGCCAGTTTTGAGTAGTCGGTTGTCCCTAGGCTAGATTGCGCTAAGCCTAATAGACTGCCTAAGCCACCTTCGGCCTGAGTTTGGTTTAAACCCAATTGTGACATGACGTTGCCAACCAAATCATTCGACTGAGTCGCTGCCGCCGTCGTGGCCGCTTTTTCCGTTTTGGCTTGAGTTCCGGCCAAGTTATCTAACCATCCTGCACTGGCTGGCGCCGCTAAAATACAAGTGCCGAGGAAGATAGAGAGGGTAAGAGTGTGTTTCATATGGAAGCGTCCTTTGATGGTTTGCGCATGTGTTCGCGGGACAGTTTAGCGGGTTTGCAACTTTTGTTGCAGTAGTTTTCTGTGATTTACGATTCACACTGGTGATTTCTACTGTGCATTGCTTCGGGATTTTCGGTATCCTTAGCGGCAATTCTAAGTGTTAATTCATTTCAATTATTTGGAAAGTCGCATGTCACTGTCCGCAATTTTGTCAGAAGCCTATAACTTCTTCCGTAATCATCTGGCGCAACTCGCTATGCTGACGATTCCATTACTTTTGATCCAAGTAGGGATCCAGTTGTGGCTTGGCGTAGAGATGAGTAAAGTCGATCTTGAAAATCCACAGTTTGGCGTACCACACATGGTCGCCATGATGCTGTTACTGCTCACCTTTTCGGTATTAATCGCCGCCCTGACATTGTTTTTAGAACTGCGCTCTCAAGGGCATAGTCCTTCTGCAGGCATGGTGCTGAAGGCCAGTTTACCTTTCGTTCCACCACTATTATTAGCTGGGGTGTTTTCTGGTTTAGCGATTTTAGCGCCAGTGATGCTGTTTGCTGCCTTTGGTCCTGTGTGGCTGGTGGGCTTGGTTATTAGCTTCTATCTCTTCGCCCGTTTGGCCTATGTGAACTTTATGGTCGTGGTTGAGCGTTTAACACCGCTGGAAGCCATCAAGGGCAGTTTTAGCTTTAGTGGCCCTATCGTGTTGAAAACTATTGCACTATTAATGCTATATCTGCCTCTTTCTGTGGTGGGTAATCTGCTGTCAGGTGCCGCCGCTATGGGCGGATTACCGCTGCAAATGCTATCGGATACCTTTATGTCTTTCATTGGTTTATTCGTTAACGTGGCTTTGTTCCGTTTATATATGGTGTCGAAAAAACCAAGCGTCGAGTAATGTAAACTCAATTCAGCCTGCAGGGAATCACTCATGGGGACGAAAACAGTCATTAAGGATAGTGAGTTTATCCAAGATTTTTCGGCTTCCTTGAGTGATGACTACCTCAAGGCGAAAAGCTATGTACAGGATGTGCCGACTCAGTCGCTACTGCACATTCGCAGCTTTACCCACAAGCTTACTGAGTTACTGGGACAAGATAAGCAAATCGCGTTCTCGAGTCCGAATCTATACGATAGGATCGAGCAACTAAATCAGCAGCGTGTTATTGATGTTAAGACGACCCGCGCCCTGCATCGATTGCGGGCCGACGGTAACCGCGGCGCTCATCCTGAAAAATATCACCTGACCCAAGCGCAATTGCTCGCGCTGGCGCAAAAATCTATTAAAGATGTTTTGGCGCTAGTCGAACACTTGTATCCCAAGATTAAAGGCCAAGTCGCACCTGATTATCGTTATGAAGCATCTGATACTCTGACGGCGAAGGATTTATGCTACCGCGCTGTGATGGAAGATGACGCCGAAGCTCAATATCTAGTGGGGATATCCTTTAAGACCAAGGCTCTGATACTGAAAGAGCAAGAGCAGCAACAAGATCAAGAGTTTGTCACTTCAGCTGAAGCTACTGCTAATCCAGAACCTTCTGGCGTTTTACCTCTTACTTCCCACATCAGCGCCGCTGACAGTTTTGCCCGTGCCGCCTATTGGTTTGCCCTTGCGGCGCCTAAGCATATGGAAGCCTTACATGAGCACGGTGTGGCCTTGATCCACGGTTATCAAGGTGTGCCAGAGGTGGCGAAAGGTGAGCAACTTATTGCGACGGCGGCCGAGGCTGGGGTCGTCAATGCGATGGCGTTATTGGGATATTTTTATCTTGTCGGCAGTGAGTCGTTTCGACCCGATAGTCAGTTGGCACTGCAATACTTACAACGCGCTGCAGAGGGTGAGCAAACCGAAGCAATGGCAAATTTAGGTGTGCTGTATTATCAGCAAAAAAATCTCGCCCAAGCCTATCATTTTATAAGCAAAGCCGCACAAGCGGGTTATCCCCACGCTCAGTATCATTTGGCATTAATGCTCGCCAATGGTGACGGTTGTGCTCGAGATATGATTGCCAGCGAGTATTGGATGGCTGAAGCTGCCGAGCAAGGACAACTCGATGCCATGCTGACGCGGGCACAGCATATGCTTAATGATGATAATGCCTTTGGTAGTGACTTGACTCAGGCTGAGGATTATCTGCGCCAAGTGATTAAATATGGCCACAGTGTGCCCGCGATGATCGAGCTGAGTATGGCGCTGGCCGACGGTATCTTAGGGCGAGTTGATGTTGTGGGAGCCGCCGCTTTGCTGAAGCTGGCGCGACAAAATGCCAATAAAAAAGAGGCTGATATTATCGAGCCTCTTTGGCGTTCTCTTGCATTACAGATTGAAAATGTACTTAAAGTCACTCAAGATCCCGCGGAAATTCATAGCCTTAATCGCGCACAGACATTACTCGCTTAAGGGGAGTATGCTATCGCTGCTAGTGTTCATCCTCTTTATGCTCAAAAGTTCGCCCTTGATAGCGCGTTGCATTCGTTTCCCTAACAATTGTCTCTGAACCATAAACTTGGCTCTGTGGCTCTTCTGCAGCATGGGCATGTTGCTTGGCGTTTGCCTGTGCTTGATTAAATTTAGCCAACTGACGTGCCATGTAAAAACGGCTAAACAGGACTAAACAACCGAGCGCAATAGCGCCAAATAAAAGCACGAAGGGCAATAAAAATAGCGATAAACAGATCAGACTAACGCTAAGCGCCATGGCTAACCAAGCACGTGGGCCAGAAATTCGGGTCTGCAGCGGGCTCTGTTGGAACTGGTGATAAATCATAAGAACTCCTCGATAGGCAGTGGACATTTAGTGTGCAATAGCGAGTGTGTCTAGGTCACGTTAATCTTGATTAATTTACTTTATTTTACCTCTGAGGCCATTTGGCTGTTACGTATCATCTTGAGATGTGATCTCGAGGTCGCCCATGTTGTTCATCGAATAACAGTCGGTTAATTATATGTTTTAACAAGAATCTTTTTGATGTAAATCTGAGCAACTTCTTTGCGAACTGTACAGAGTATGAGAAAATTCAGTTCAGATTAAGCTGCAGTTTTAACTCAGTTAGCCGCCTTATTACATTGGATGTAAATGTTTGTTCAACTCGCTCAGACACCCTCTTATTTCACTGCTTTGTTAATAAATTAGACGCCAACATGAACTCATATTCGCTCAAGCAAAAAATTCTGTTCTCCGTCGTGGTAGCCCTTTCACTCGTGATTGGTTTGTTGTCATGGCAAAGTTATTCCAGCCAAAAGTCCCAGCTGTTACAAAACAGCCTAGAACAAGTGCAACGCTTAGGTGAGCAGCAGGCAGAGCGTATTCAAGAATGGTTGGCTGGCCGCCAAGATATTATGGGGGCACTGGCGAGTAAAGTTGAGGGTGATAGCCTAAATACATTACAACAAGCACAAGCGTCGGGCCGTTTCCAGTTAACTTATTTTGGGAGTCAAGCGGGGCAAATGCTGGATTCTGATCCGAGTATAGACCGAACGGGCTATGATCCCCGTAGCCGCCCTTGGTATCAACAAGCCATCAGTGAGCGCGGTCTTATTTTGACAAAACCATACGTGGATGTGGCTTATAACATTCTGGTTGTGACTATGGCGCAGCCTACCGCGCAAGGTGTTGTGGGTGGTGACTTATCTATCGCAAGCCTAGTGGACGGTGTTAATCGGATGAAGTTACCGGCCAACGGTTATGCCATCATGATGCACAAAGACGGCACGGTTATCGCTTATAAAGATCAAGCTAAGACGATGAAACCTATAGGTGATATCGACAATGAGCTGAATCGTAACTTGCCTGAACAGAGCCGTGCATCTGGCACTCTGTTACCTATGTACTTTGAAAATGAAGGACGCGACAAGTTAGTTTGGAGCGTTGATATTCCTAATACAGATTGGGAATTAGTGTTAGTGCTTGATAAGGAAACGCTAGAAGCGCCACTCACGAGCCTGTTACTTACCCAACTGGGGCTATCGGCACTTGTATTGCTCTTGAGTGTGTTAGCGATTTCTTGGTTAGTTGGCATGTTACTGGGCCCGTTGAGCCGAGTATCGCAGGCACTGGCGCGTATCGCCGATGGTAACGGTGATTTAACTCAGCGTATCTCAGTCGACACTCAAGATGAAGTGGGTGTACTTGCCGACAGCTTTAACCGTTTTGTTGGTAGTCAACATCAGCTGATCAGCCATATTCGCCAGTTAGCGAATGAGTTAGATGCCGATGCTGAACGTAGTCTGGCCACCACGCAAACCTCAGTGGCTGAACTGCAACGTCAGCAACAGGAAGTGGCTATGGTCGCGACCGCAGTCACAGAAATGGCGAGTGCCACCAATGAGATTGCGGCCAACGCTGAAAACACAGCGACGGCGGCTCAACAATCTGCAGCGAGCAGTTTACAGGGCAAAGAGTTAGTCAATAAAACCCGTAACTCGATTAATTCGTTGGCCGATGAAGTCACTCAAGCGACCGATGTCATTGGGGATTTGAGCCGTCATGCTCAATCAATTTCAAGCATTCTAGCAACGATTCAAGGGATTGCAGAGCAAACCAACTTATTAGCGCTTAACGCGGCTATTGAAGCGGCTCGTGCTGGTGAGCAGGGCCGTGGCTTTGCCGTGGTCGCCGATGAAGTGCGTGTACTGTCACGCCGTACTCAGGATTCGACCCAAGAAGTGCACACCACGATTGAAACGCTGCAACG